>Ga0099824_1000358_pt1 | contig 50893 bp, 35 predicted proteins | sample SiratrowhiteBW_FD_76837 | JGI IMG/M metagenome (GOLD analysis project Ga0099824, IMG submission 76837) | Root nodule microbial communities of legume samples collected from California, USA - Siratro white BW | ecosystem: Host-associated > Plants > Roots > Nodule | place: USA: California... | reverse complement strand
TGGAGCCTGAACTCAATTCACTATAAATAGAAACCACCAACCAAGGCAAAAATATATAAGCACAGATAAAGCAGTTTTATACTGGTTCACCCTAATCTCTTGGGCTACGTCCAGTTCTCCCTTAAACAAACTGTTTAAGAGGTTCCACTATTTAGCAAATAGTTACAATGAGTACACAAACCTCTCCAGGTTATACCAGTCCTAATCTCCCCCTGAGATCAAGACCACTAAAGAATTAAGGAAACACTCTCAAAGGAAAGAACAATGAAAGCTCACAAGGGTTTACTTCACAATGGTGAAGAATTACACAATGGTTTCACACAACCTAAAACTTTAGATGCTCTCAATAGTAGATTGACAATAGACACTCAGTATATTTTCTTCAAATGTATTGTATGATGTTTTTCTCTTTTCGCTTCTCCTTGTATGTTTCTTCTTCAACTTGAACTTGCTCCTCTATATGTAGCTTTCTAAAAATTAGCCGTTGCGATACTTGAACAGAGCAATCTTGACTTTCTGATGTATGGAGATCAAACTAGAAATACTTCTCTAATTTTTAGAATACATTAAACTTGATTAAGTCTGTATCAGAAATAATTTAATATAACATAGAGAAATTATATCTGGGATACTCATCAATAATTTGAATAATCTCCATTATGAACAAATTTGAACGTTAATGCACATTATGATATAAAATCAATTAATCACATCTAAATAGTCTATAATAATGCATGTCTATGTTTGGTATCTAATATTGTGATTCCTCCCATGTTCAAGGTACCTGAGTTTGAGAAGTATAAGGGTGTCTCATATCCAAAGAATCATTTAACTATGTACTGTAGAAAAATGGTTGCACATTATGGTGATGAAAAGCTATTAATACACTTCTTCCAAAACAGTTTAGCAAGCATCGCTTTAAGTTGGTATATTCATCTAGAACCAGCTCGAATCAGATCATGGAATGACTTAGTGGATGCTTTCTTGAAGCAATACAAATATAATGTTGATATGGCTCCTGATAGACTGCAGCTTCAAAATATGTCAAAGAAGAATTCTGAAACTTTTGAAGAAGTATGCTCAAAGATGGAGAGAATTAGCTGCTCAAGTGGAGCCATCCTTGCATGATAAGGAAATGGAGACTATGTTTATGGGCACTATACAATCTCCTTTTTATGAACATATGCTAGGTAGTGTTTCTTCTAACTTTGTTGATGGAGAAAGAATCGAGCTTGGTTTGAAAACTAGCAAAATTGCACAAGGTCCGATAGTGACCAATAAGAAGTTTAGGTTCAATTCTGGTAAAAAGAAGGAAAGTGATGGCCAGGTAGCATTGAACATAATTCATTATCCCTTAACCAATTACAAGGCAAATACAATTCAAGGAAACCAGCAGAATGTTCAACCAAATTGGAAGAATGAGGGGGGATCAAATTCTTATCCAACTCAAGGGCAGAATTCATTCCAAAAAAGAGATCAAGTCCAGTTTACTCCAATTCCCATGACATACACTGATCTCCTAACAACTCTACTTCAAAGGTCTATGGTCGCAATATGTCCCATGAAACCTTTGCAACTGCCTTATCCTAAATTTTATGATGCCAATGCTAGATGTGACTATCATGGTGGGGCAGTTGGAGGTTGAGAATTGTAGAGCATTCAAGTTCAAAGTTCAGTCATTATTAGATTCTGGATGGTGGACTTTCCAAGAAAATAAGCCAAATGTTGAAAAGAATCCTTTATCGGGACATGCAGGACCTTCCACAAATGCTGTTATAAGTGAAGAAGGTCAAGGGCTGATAAAAAGTGTTAAAGATATTAAGAGTTTGCTAAAAGATATATTCTCATTGATCTGTCAGATGGGTTACTTTAAACTCGTCAATCGTCTAGAAGATTCATGTGGGTTCCATTTGTGGGTTCCATTTAAAAGTTTTGGATAAGACCTGATGGATCGACATATGCTACAGATTTGCCACCAAAGGAAGGAGGAAGAAGTATTCGTCCAAATTGGTGAAGAATACAATATACCAAAACTGAAACCGTCATTTCACCCGAGAATTAGTAGCGCCTGCGGAAGTGCATCCTGTGGTGATACAAATTCCATCTCCTTTTCCATATAAGAACGATAAGGCAGTCCCATGGAAGTATGGGATCCGTTTTTTGAATAATGACTCAAGTGAAAAATAAGAAAATGTGGCTACTGACGTTGTTAAGACCACTGTGGATAATATTTGTAGAATTGGAGGAATGACGAGAAGTGGTCTCTTTTTAACCCCACCAGAGTTGTGGAATGGCAAAAGCCTAGAGAAGGCCAGTGAAGAGGTTACTATCGAGAAAGCCAAGGCATTTCTAAAAGGGAAAGCCTTACAAGTTGGCAAAGAGCGTTAAGGGAAGGACAACAAGGAAATTTCTGATGAAGCAGCAAGTGAATTTTTGCGGTTTATACAACAAAGCGAGTACAAAGTGGTTGATCAATTGAATAGCATGCCGCCAAGAATTTCATTGTTGGATTTGTTGATGCATTCTACATCTCACCGAAAGCTGGTAATGAAAATCCTTAATGGAGCTCATGTGGAACGTGATATATCCTTGGATAAACTTGAAGGAATCGTGAGCCACATTAGGGCAAATGATTACCTTACATTTACTAAAGATGAAATACCCTTCGAAGTGTATTGATTACGTGCTGGCCAGAGTACTTATTGACAATGGTTCATCCCTGAACGTCATGCCAAAAACCACATTGGATAAAGTATTTTGTATAGGGGCGTATCTGTGCCCTAACAGCATGGTGAGATTGAATTGCCTATATAGGTAGGACCATGTACCTTTCAGGTCGTGTTCCAAGTGATGGATATACTTCCTGCTTACAGTTGTTTGCTTGGGCATCCTTGGATACATCCAGCTAGTGTTGTACCCTCTACTTTGCACCAAAAGCTCAAGTTCATAGTCAATGACAAGTTAATTATAGTCTCGGGTGAGGAAGACTTATTGGTGAGTGGACCATTGCCTACTCCCTATATTGAGACTGTTGAAAAGGCTCTGGAAACTTCTTTCCAAGCCCTAGAGATGGTGGGAACAATGTATGTTGAACCTTTTAAGACCAGTCCATACTTATCGAAGGCATCTATAATTAACAAGTATGGACAGGCATTAGGAAAAAAGGGTCAAGGACCCCTGAATCAGCTCGAGCTAACTGGGAACAAAGGAAGGCATGAACTAGGATACAAACCCACTTGGGTGGACAAGAAGAAGGAATTACCCTATGCGATAGAGGGCAAACATTCTGAAGCAAGATGGATAAACACTGACCAAGTGGTTGTAATTGAAGAAGCACCGACTGAAGGGAGTCTGAATCTCGTACGCCCTTGCCTTCCTAATGCGAGAATCAATAATTTGGAGTTCCAGGATTTACCGATGGAGTTTGCTAATGATGAAATGTAATCGTTGTTTTTCTTTCTTTTAATAAAGCCTTTGTTTGGGCTTAAAACTCTACGTTTTCCAAATTATATAAAGCCTTGGTTTGGGCTTAAAACTTTGTGATTTTCAAGTTCAATAAATAAAAGTCAGTTTGCATTTCTTTTCCAATAAATTTGTGGTTTCCTTATTTACTTTCCTGCCTATTTATTTGCATAAAATCGAATAATGAAGACATGATGATTTTGAAAACTCAAATCTTACACGTCCAAATTTTGAACTCCCTGTCGAGGATATGGAAAATGATTACGACGAAGACTGTGAACCCCCTCTAGAATTGTTGAGACTAGTGGAACAAGAGACAAGAGAAATCAAACCACATGAAGAGAGACTTGAGACAGTTAATTTGGGAGAAGATGGGGAAGAAAAACATGTTAAAATTGGAATCAGTATGACAAAGGAGATGCAAGAACGATTATACTCCCTGTTAAGGGAATTTAAAGATGTTTTTGCCTGGTCCTATCAAGACATGCCTGGACTAGATCCTGACGTAGTACAACATAAGTTGCCTCTTAAGCCAGAATGTTCTATGATTAAGTAGAAGTTGAGAAGAATGAAACTTGAAATGACACTAAAGATAAAAGAATAAGTGGAAAAATAGTTTAATGCAAGCTTTCTAGCGGTAGCCAAATACCCCCAATGGGTAGCAAATGTTGTGCCAGTACCAAAGAAAGATGGGAAGGTGCAAATGTGTGTAGATTACTAGGATCGAAATAGAGCCAACCCTAAAGATGAATTTCTACTGCCACATAATGATATGCTAGTGGATAACACTGCTACATCTTCGTTATACTCATTCATTGATGGCTTCTCTGGGTATAACCAGATTAAGATGACTCCGGAAGATATGGAGAAGACTACTTTCATTACTTTATGGGGAACCTTCTATTATAAAGTAATGTCATTCGAACTTCAAAATGCTGGAGCAACCTATTAAAGGGCAATGGTAACTCTTTTTCATGACATGATGCACAAAGAAATTGAAGTTTATGTTGATGATATGATTGCCAAGTCCAAATCCGAAGAAAAACATCTAGCTAACTTGAGGAAACTGTTTGAAAGATTAAGAAAATTCAAGCTCAGGCTGAATTCGACAAAATATACTTTTAGCATGAGATCTGGAAAACTTCTATGTTTCATTGTAAGTCAAAAGGGGATCGAAATGCCCCATCCGTGCATAGAAAAAGAAATTCTAGGTTTTTTGGGAAGACTAAATTATATTGCTAGATTTATCTCCCAATTGACTTCTACCTGTGAGCCCATATTCAAGTTGTTGCGCAAGAATCAGACCACAGAATGGAATGAAGACTGTCAAGTAGCTTTTGAGAAGATTAAGCAATATCTATAAGAACCCCTAATACTACGTCTGCCAGTCCATGGGTAACCTCTTATTTTATACTTGACAGTGTTAGATGGATTAATGGGTTGTGTTCTAGGTCAGCATGATGAAACGGGAAAGAAAGAGCATGTCATTTATTACTTGAGCAAGAGATTTACAGATTGTGAGCAAAAATATTCTGCATTAGAACGAACTTGTTATGCTTTGGCTTGGGCTGCCCACAGATTGAGACAATATATGCTAGGTCACATAACATTGTTAATCTCCAAGATGGATCCAATCAAGTATATCTTTGAAAAACCTGCTCTTACAAAGAGAATAGCTCAATGGCAAATGCTTTTATCCGAATATGACATACAATATGTTACTCAAAAAGCCATCAAAGGTACTGCCCTTGGAGACTACTTGGCGCATCAACCCATTGAAGATTATCAATCCATGCAGCCTGAATTCCCGAATGAAGAGATTCTGGTACTTGAAGAGGACAATGAGGAGAATACATGGACATTGTTCTTTGATGGAGTAGCTAATGCATTAGGGCATGGAATAGGAGTAGTTTTTATCTCTCCTGCAAAGCAATACATACCTATGACAACAAGATTATGTTTCGATTGTACCAACAATACCGCAGAGTATGAAGCGTGTGTATGGGTATTAAAGCTGTCATTGAATTAGGGGCAAAGTGTTTAGAAGTGTATGGGGATTCTACCCTCGTTGTTCAATAGGTAAAAAGAGAGTGGGAAACTCGAGATCAAAAATTGATTCCTTATCAAGCTTATATTAAGGGATTAATGGATTATTTTGATACTATAACATTTCATCACATCTCAAGGGAAGATAATCAATTGACTGATGCTCTAGCAACCTTATCGTCCATGTTTGAGGTAAACCAAGAAGGTGAACTACCAGTGATCAAGATGAAAAGTCACGAACATCCAACTTATTGTTCCTTCATAGAAGAAGAATCAGACGACAAGCCATGATATTTTGATATTAAGCAATATCTCAAGAACAGAGAATATCCTGAAGGGCCTTTGAGAATGATAAGTGAATGTTAAGAAGATTGGCTACAAAGTTAATTCTAAATGGGGAAGTATTGTACAAGAGAAATCATGATATGATGCTCCTCAGATGTGTAAATGCAAGAGAGGCAGAACTGATCTTGAAGGAAGTTCATGAAGAAACGTTTGGAACTCATATGAATGGTCATTCAATGACTAGAAAAATCTTAAGAGGAGGCTATTTCTGGTTAACTATGGAAAATGATTGTTGCATCCATGTCAGGAAATGTCTTAAGTGTCAGAAATACACAGACAATATCAATGTCTCGCTGACGGCATTGAATGTGTTATCCGCACCATGGCCATATTCCATGTGGGGTATACATGTCATTGGAGCTATTGAGTCAAAAGTCTCAAATGGGAATCGTTTCATTCTAGTGGCCATAGATTACTTTACTAAATGGGTAAAGGCTGCTTCTTATGCCATTATGACAAGAAAAGTAGTGGCAAAGTTCACCAAAAGAGAGATCATTTGTAGATATAGTCTACCTAGCAGAATCATCACTGATAATGGTACAAACTTGAATAACAAAATGATGACTGAGCTATGTGAAGAATTCAAAATTCAACATCATAATTCTAATCCTTATCGACCCAAGATGAATGGAGTAGTAGAAGCGGCAAATAAGAACATAAAGAAAATTGTCCAGAAAATGGTAGTCACATACAAAGACTGACACGAAATGCTACCCTTTGTTTTGCATGGATACCGTACTTCAGTATGAACTTCAATAGGGGCAACACCTTTCTCATTGGTATATGGGATGGAAGCAGTTCTTCCCTTTGAATTTGAAATTCCTTCCTTGAGAGTATTGATGGAGGCTCAATTAGAAGAGGCTGAATGGGTGCAGGCTAGACATGACCAGTTCAACCTCATTGATTAAAAAAGACTAACAATGATCTATCATGGACAATTATACTAAAGAAGAATGAAAAGGGCATTTGATAAGAAGGTGCACCCTAGAGAATTCCAAGAAGGGGATTAGTGATGAAAAAGATCATAATAGTCTAAAGGGATAATAGAGGGAAGTGGATGCCAAATTATGAAGACCCTTATGTGGTAAAAAAAGGCATTTCTTGGGGGTGCCCTGATTCTCACAAGGATGGATGGGGAAGAGTTGCATTCGCCAGTCAACTCTGACACAGTCAAAAAGTTCTATGCTTGATATGATTCCGTAAAGACAGGATTTTCTTTTGTACAAATTTGTTTTGTAAATAATAGTACTCTCATTGTAAAGTTCAAAAGTTCTCTTTTTCAATGGGATGAATTATTTGTTCTTGAGTTACTGAGTTCATATGATCATAAATGACAAAATGAATTATGAAAAGCAAATTGTTTAACAAAGGTAAAAGCTGTCTTTCTTAAGGAAATCGTCGTGGTGTAGTGCTTGATACCTTTCACCTTCCCAATCTATAAAAAGCCTAAAAATTCTCCAAACAGCCAAAGAAAAAGGTTTGCCTCAAGGACTGCCACTACCTAAGAAAACTCTTATACTGGGGCATAAATATTGTGTTATTATTGCTAGCAAAAAGATTATTACTATTTCTGGTCTTCAGAGGCGTTTAAAATAAAAAAAATATAAAATTCAAAAAAAAAATTCAAAGAAAAAAGTCCTTTAGATTGAAAACCCAAAAGGGTGATCTAAGCAAAAGATAGGACAATAAAAAAGGAGATAAAAAAAAGGAAAAATGCATGTGTCATAAGTCATAAATTTTGTTTCACTATTAATTTTTCTAAAAATCAAGCAATCATGATTCAAAGTGATATATGACTATGTTTCTATACCCAAAACACTTTCGTAAATCCTTTGTATCTTCTTTGAGCCAAAAATAAAAATATTTCTTTCAAATACCCCTAATGAGGATTATCGATAATTTAAAGTTCAGTCTAAGGTTTTGATAGAAGAAAAAGCTCCTAGTGCATCAAAAAAGGAGTACCATCAGAAGTTCTCAAAAGCCTAAAGAAAAATGCTTGTCGGACAAGAAGTACATCGAAAACTTCTCAAGAAGAGGAAAAATATGAAAAAGGAAAAAGGAAAGAAAAAAGATTGAAAAATGAAAAGGAAAGAAAAGAGAAAAAGGAAAAAGAAAGTAAAAAAAGGATGTTCTCAAAAGTTCATCAAGTAGGGAGCACAACAAATGCTCTAGTGAGAAAGAAAATAGAGAAAAAGTACGTTATATAAAAAGCTCAAGGAGGATGACCTTGGTTGATTACAATATTTGGTTGATGATTCTCGTTTAAATATAAAACCCCAAAATAATTTTTGAGCCTTTGTATCCTTTCTTCATAACCCTTTTTACCCCTGACCACGTTACAAGCCCAATAAAGACCATATTGATTGTTGAACGATTGCAATGATTTTCATAAGGATTAACTTGGTAACAGAACGGGAGACTAATAATACGTGTCAAGAAAAAAAGGAAAAAAAGAAAAAGAAAAAGAAAATCAGAATGCCTCTGTTAGACTAAAGCTTCACCAATTTACAAGTCAGTTGAGGATAAAGCATCACTTGGGGCAGTCCGGCTTCTTTCATACCCTTGCTACTCATTCCTACCTTATAGAAATAGCCAATCCTTCGTAACCCTTGTACATAGAAACTGGGGCAACCTGATTTCATTTGCACCCTCACTATCAAATGTTTACCTTACAATTCATCCTTCCTACATACCTCATTATAACCTTTGCCCACATAAACTGGGGCAATTTGAATGAGATTTCCCTATAAAGTCATTTCCTTGTTAGAAACAGTTGTGTTTTCATTCAAATCTAAAGTCTGATCTACCAAAACTGGGGCAGCCCTGTCAGAAGATTTGCTCCTCAATATCTTTCAAATACCTCAAACTCTTTACACACTTACCCTTCGCCTGAGGGTTCAAGCATACATCAAAGTTGTGTTTCTAAACAGAAAGCTAGTGATTATCTTTGAGGGCATGTGCTTCAAATTTATGAGATTTTTGAGAAAAGTTAGCATCCAATGAATTCAATCTTACAAGGAACACCTAATTCTACATTGAAAACCGTTTGGGTGAAAGGAAAAATCATTTTCGTGTATATTTTTGGAAAAAATCAAAGAAAACTATTTTGTACATACTTTTGAAAAAAAAAATCAAACAAAAACCTTTGTACATATTTTCACTTTGAAGTTTGTACATATTCTGGAGAGTTTTTTAAACTCCTTGCACATACACATTTAAACAAATAAAAAATCGTTGAAAAATCCTTTTAAAGGTACAAAAAATAAAAAATAAAAAAATATATATCTTTGTACATATTTTTTGAATAAACATTGGAAGAAATCATTGAAAAATATTCCTTTGTACACAAAGTTTGAAACATTTGAAATCCATTGAAAATAGCTTTTGAACATACCTTCTCGTTTGAAAAATTTGTACATATCTTTTTGAAACATTGTCTTTGTAAAATTCACTGAAAAGATTACCATTTGTAAAAACATTAAAAACTTTATACATATACTAGCACTGAAAATGAAAAAATAAAAAAAAAATCAAATTTCATGCATTTAAGAGGGGGTGAATTGAACTATAAAAACTTTTCTAAAACTTTTCACAAATACTGGAACGTATGAAAGATTGAATGAAAATTCTTTATCAATTCACTGATCAATGGAATTCAAAATAACACAGTAAGAATCAGTATGTCAAAGAACTAATTCAATCAATTATAAAGATTTATCAGAAACTGAAACAGCACAATATAATTCACTGAAGTCATAGATTCTTGATATCCATTTCAGTGCTCTTAAACAAGCAGTTATCGTAGTTGATCAAAATACTATCAGAACCACAAGCAGAAGCAATTTAGTTAAGATGTATATCAAAACGACGCAGAAAGAATCAGATAATGAACACTCCAAGAAATTGCAACTTATCTCAAGAAAGAATATTATTCAAATGTTCTTTTAATCAACAATGTTATTAAGAACCAGTTAATGTGTTAATTCGATTAATAACACGATCAGTCAATTAACCAGATGAAATAACAAGTTCAGACACTCACAGATTATCAGTTGAATTATCAATTAGTAAGCACGAAGAACAACTTATTGATCGTGCGTAAATAGAAACTCAAATGTGTTCAAGAAGAGAGAAAGAAAGATAAAAAAACACAAGGTTTTATCCTGGTTCATCCTTCCACAATGGCTATGTCCAGTCCTTTGCAAACTAGCAAAGATTTCCACTAAAAATATCACCAATATCAGTTTTACAAGATACAATACTGATCCCGTAATACACACTACTCCCCGCAGAAACCACACACCGCTGAACCTTATAGTAGGTGTTAAACCAATGCAGAAACCTCTGCAAACAACTAGTTACAATTACAATCCTCTGTAACTTGTAACCTTCAGTTCTAGTACAAGAAATGTATCAAGAATACAAACAATACACAATAATTCCACTCAACAAATCATACAATGTATTAAGAACAGAGTAGAACACTTAGCTCTAATTCAATATCACAGTTTGCAGTAGATCAATTCAACAGTACAGCTCCATGATTAGTTTTCTCATTGAAAATCAATTGCTCAACTCGATCACAAAGTTTGCGCGCGTTTTTCTCTCAAGGATTCTACAAAAAATTTGTTCAATATGATTTCTGTACTTGTTGTTATGTGAAAAACAAGTGTATGTCCCTTTATATAGAAAAACTGTTATTTTTTATCGTTAAGACTTCAATCGATTGAGTCACCATTCAATCAATTGACAACATCCTGTGACTTAACAGAAAATTCATCAGGTTCAGATTCTGAAAACAATTTACTCATTACCTTTCTAAATTTGATCAACAAAATCTGATTTGCTTTATTCTTAAAATCTTTTGAAAAATATTATTAAGCAACTTTATTTTTGGAGCTTACATTTGAATAATCAATCATGCAATCAAATGATTTTAAATCAGAGACACAACTCACAACCATACACCCTGCCTAGTCTAAGACCAATACTCTATCAAGCTCTTCAAGTATACATGCACTTCATATTATAGCTGGGATCCATTATAGACTTCTCTCTTGTGTTGATTTCATCAAATCATATCTAGCAGCTACTGGTGCTAACAATCTCCCCCAATTTGATGAAAGCAAACACGTGTGTTGAGTTACAATGTTTCAACCTATAACAACTGAACTCTAGAACTGTTGATTAGAAATCTATGAATTCAACAAGTTCAGAGAAACACTTAAAATCAACTGATTAAACTGAAATAATTAGATATAACTCATTTATCAATCTCAAACTAGTTCAGATCAGTATTTCCTACAATCATGCCATTGCTCCCCCATACTCCATTGTCTCCCCCATTCTCCATTGCCTCGGTAATGATATTAAAGAAAGGTAATGAAATAGTATTAGAAATAGAACAATTTAAAACATAAAAACATCTTAGTTCATATTCCATTCCATAATATATCCGGGCAGCAAATAAGAGTGAATTAATCAGCCAATTTTTTACATCAACTAACTGAACAGACGACAAATTACACAAACAATAAAGAAATATAAATCATTAGAAATCATCAGAGCTGAACTAGTTAAACCAGCAACAAGGGTAGCAGCAGCAGATAAAATAGAAATAAAACAACCAAACTAAACCAACCAACAATATACTAGACCAAGCAACAACTAGACCAACTAAACACACACTAGATCAAACCTACTACTTACTTCTCCCCATTACATTCATCAAAGTGAGGGGAAGAAACTAGCAAATATGCATTAACAGGCTCAATCGTTTGGATTAAAGAACATGTGGCCAAGTTTGTTTTGAACATCTCCCCCTCTATGTCCTGGAATCTGGTTTCACAATATTGGTGATGGGTACGGCCTTCTTCTTGCATAGTGTGTAGTTGATTCATCATCCTTTCCTCAAAACCCACAAAATATTGTTCATAACCCACATAACAAGTTGTGTTCACTACATCTTCCCAGAAGTACTTTGGTAATTCAGTCTCATTCAACATCGTTCTAGCAAGCTCCTTCAAGGACCGATTCTTCCTTTCTACTACTCCATTTTGTTGTGGAGTCCTTGGTGCTGAGAAGTTATGTTTGATTCCATATTTGCTGCAGAACTTATCAAACTTCTCATTCTGGAATTCTCTCCCATGGTCCGATTTAATGGAAGAAATGTTGCAGTTCTTCTCATTTTAGATAACGTTGGCAAATCTCTTAAAAACATGATAAGTCTCATCTTTGGAAGTAATGAATAATGTCCATGTAAAGCAAGAATAATCATCAACTATAACTAAACCATAATAGTTGCCTCCCAAACTCATAGTTCTAGAGGGACTGAATAAATCTATATGAAGCAACTCAAGTGGTCTTGAAGTTGAAATCACATTCAATGGTTTAAAAGTGCTTTTTGCTTGTTTGCCCTTTTTGCATGCTTCACATAGTCTATCCCTTTCAAATTTGAGTTTAGGTAGACCAACAACTAGCTCTTTTGATGCAATCCTATTGAGATGATGCATATGAATATAAGCTAATCTTCTATGCCACAACCAAGATTCATCATTCCTAGTGAGCAAGCAATTCATGCTAGATGTTATGCAAGAAAACTTAAGCATATATACATTATTTACCCTTTTACCTACTAGGATAGTTTCATTGGATTATGAATCTATTATGATGCAAATATTAGGCTCAAAAGTGATCTTGTACCCCTTGCCACACATTTGACTAATGTTGAGCAAGCTGTGCTTTAATCCATCCACTAAGAGTACATCTTTGATGATCACTTTGTCATCTCCTCCAATGTCACCAACGCCAAGTATCCTCCCACGATTGTTATCTCCTTAGGTGACAATTCCAACATGTTTCAGTTTCTAATTAATTAATTGAGAAGCGTCCCCAGTCATGTGTTTGGAACATCCACTGTCCAAGTACCACAGTAGTTTATTGGATGCCAAACAGATCTGTAAAATAGATTACAATTGAGGCATTGGTACCCTGTAAAATTTGGTCCACCTAACTAGTCCTTTCGGAACATCAAATTTCCTAATTTTACAGTTCTTCACAGAGTGGCCTTTTCTCATACAATAGAAGCAAGTCATTGGATGTGAAATTTGTTGATCATTTTTAAAAAAACTACTATACTTCTTTTGTTATCTTTGAAAATTGGGTTGATATCCAATGTTAGCTTTTTCAAAAACACAGTTTTGAGATCCCAAAATGACATTTAGATTTGTTGTACCCATTGAAAGCTTGGAAGCAATAGTTATTACGTAATTGACCTTTTTCTGTAAAACTTCACAATTTTCACAATTAACTGGCTTGCTGGAGTCAATATCACTGGAAGCTTTGTAAATAATTTCCAAATGATCAAAATCAGTTTTTAGTTGTAAAACTTCATCTTCCAGCTCTTTGACTCTACCTTCCAACCAATTGTTCAAACCTTTCAATCTATTGTTGGATAAGGCTAATTTGTTGGCTTCCTCATGAGTCTCATGGAAAGCATGAAGTAATGAATTGTAATTAGCACTTTTGAAAGAAGCACTAGAATTTTCACTGCTAACCTCAAAATTTTCTCCAACCATTAAACACAGTTGGCTTCAACATCTTCTTGTGATGAGCTGTTGGAGGTGGAAGCATTATCCTCCTAAGCAATGTATGTTTTTCATCCTTTTCCAGCTTTGTGATCCTTTTTCTCATTTGTCTTTTCCTTGCTGACCGGACTTGGGCAATCCATCTTCATGTGACCCTGCTTACCACATCCAAAGTAGGTGAGTTTAGGTAGATTAGGATTAGATTTTTTATTGCGCCTTTTACTTTTCTGATTTTTCATCTAGCCCTTCATTATGATGAATTTATGAAATTTCTTTGTCAGTAAATTGAGGTTTTCAGTATCAGTGCACTCATCAGAACTCTCTTCACTGGACTTAATATCTGTAGCTTTTGTTTGAGTGCACAACTTCTGGACTTCTTCTCAACAGATTCCATTTCTTTCAACCTTGTCATCTCAAGCTCATGTTCTCTCAACTTGCCAAACAGTACTGCTGTAGTGAGAGTTATTAAGTCTCTAGTCTCAGATATTGCAGTCACTTTAGGCTGCCAAATTCTGTCCTAGCATTTAAGGATCTTGATATTCAGCTCTTCCTTATCAAATTGTTTTCCTAGTCCAATTAGATGATTGATTATATGAGTGAACCATTTCTGGACATCCGTTATAGTCTCTCCTGGTTGCATTTTAAACGACTCATACTCCTGAATGAGTGCATGTTTCCTTGCTCTCTTTACATCATTTGTCCCTTCATGGGTAACTTCCAGTATGTCCCACGTCTCCTTTTCAGAGCTGTATTGGGATACCCTGAAGAACTCATTAAGATTCAAGGCAGATGTAATTATGTTCTTTGCAACATAGTTGTACTGAACATGTTTATTTTCAGCTTCACACAATCCTCAAATGATTTTACAAACACACCATTCACAACATTCATAGGAACATAGGGACCATTTACTATGGCATTCCAAATACCACGATCAATAGTTTCAATAAAGATCTTCATTCTCACTTTTTAAAATTGGTAATTAATTCTAGAAAACATTGGTAGCCTGTGTATTGCAGCTCCCTCAGCAAAACACAGTTTGTTCTCAACCATGGATCGGAAAACTTGACTAGGATACAAGTCCTAGCTCTGATGCAAATTGTAGAAAATAGGTTTAGGCTGAGTTCAAGAGGGGGGTAAATTGAACAATTAAAACTTTTCAAAAACTTTTCGCAAATACTCGAAAGTATGAAAGATTGAATGAAAATTCTTTATCAATTCATTCATCAATCGAATTCAGAATTACACAGCAAGAATCAGTATGTCAAAGTACTAAATCAATCAATTATAAAGATTTATCAAAAACAGAAATAGCAAAATACAATTCAATGAAGTCACAGATTCTTGATATCTAGTTCAATGCTCTTAAACAAGAAGTTACCGCAATTGATCAAAATACTATCAGAACCGCAAGTAGAAGCAGTTTACTTAGTTAAGATGTATATCAGAACAACGCAAAAACAATCAGATAATAAACACTCCAAGAAATTGCAACTTATCTCAAGAAAGAATATTATTCAAATGTTCTTTTAATCAACAATGTTATTAGGAACCAGTTAATATGTTAATTCAATTAATAACACGATTAGTCAATTAACCAGATGAAATAACAAGTTTAGACACTCATAGATTATCAGTTGAATTATCAAACAGGAAGCACAAAGAACAACTTATTGATCGTGCGTAAACAAAAACTCAAATGTGTTAAAAAAGAGAGAAAGAAATGTCAAGAACTCAAGGTTTTATCCTGGTTCACCCTTCCTCAATAGCTACGTCCAGTCCTTTGCAAACTAGCAAAGATTTCCACTAAAAAGATCACCAAGATCAGTTTTACAAGATACAATAATGCTCTCCACAATACACACTGCTCCCCGCAGAAACAACACATAACTGAACCCTACAGTAGGTGTTAAACCAATGCAGAAACCTCTGCAAACAACTAGTTACAATTACAATCCTCTATAACTTGTAACCTTCAGTTCCAATACAAGAAATGTATCAAGAATACAAACAATACACAGTAATTCCACTCAACAGATTATACAATGTATTAAGAATAGAGTGGAACACTTAGCTCTGATTCAATATCATAGTTTGTAGTAGATCAATTCAACAGTAAAGCTCCAAGATTAGTTTTCTTGTTGAAAATCAATTGCTCAATTCGATTACAAAGTTTGTGTGCATTTTGCTCTCAAGGATTTTACAAAATATTAGCTCAATATGATTTTTGTACTTGTTTTCTGTGAAAAACAAGTGTATGTCCCATTATATAGAAAAGCTGTTATTTTTTACTGCTAAGACTTCAATCAATTGAGTCACCATTCAATCAATTGACAACATCCTGTGACTTAACAGAAAATTCATCAGGTTTAGATTCTGAAAACAATTTAGTGATTACCTTTCTGAATTTGATCAACAAAATCTGATTTGCTTTATTTTTAAAACCTTTTGAGAAATATTATTAAGCAACCTTATTTTTGGAGCTTACTTTTGAATAATCAATCATGCAATCATATGATTTTAAATCAGAGACACAACTCACAACTACACACCCTGCCTAATCTAGGACCAATACTCTATCAAGCTCTTCAAGTATACACGCACTTCATGTTGTAGCTAGGATCCATTGTAGACTTCACTCTTGTGTTGACTTCATCAAATCATATCCAGCAGCTACTGGTGCTAACAATATATGCATTCTTCAAAAATAACAAAACAAAAGAAAATCAAGTTTTATGCATTCATGTATGCATCCTTCAAAAAAGAATAAAATAAAAAAGACAAAGAGAGTTCATGCATTTATAAATGCACTTTTCAAAAAGAACAGAAAATCAAATTTCATGCACTCAAACATGTTTTTGCATTCAAATGAAAAATTCACATTCATGCAAAGTTTCATGCATACATAAATGCATTCTTCAAATAATACAAAAAAAAAACCAAATTTTATATATTCAAACATGCATTTTCATTCAAATTAAAAATTCAAATTCAATAAAAAATTCCATGCATTCATAAATGCATCATTCAAAAAAAGAATAAAAAATCAATTTTTTATTCAATCAAAAATAGATTTCATGCATTCATAAATGCATCAAGCAAAAAATCAAATTTCATGCATTCTTATATGCTTTTCTCAAAAAGAACAAAATAAAAAATTCAATGAAATTTCATGCATTTTAACATGCATTCTTCAAAAAAAGAAATCAATCAAAATTCATGTATTTATAAATACATTCTTCAGAAAGAATGGACCAAAAAATTTCATACATTGTCATGTATCTAACATACATCTTTCAACAAGGAAAATTCAAACTTCATGCAAATCAACACGATATATTATTAGAGAAATGACTTAATGTTGTATCTCCATATTTTACAACACGGTTGTATAATCTCAGTGACATTGTCCAAAAATCAATCTTCACGACCCTCTCGTCTCAGTACAAGGTCAAAATAAAGGACAACTGTAGAAAATGGGTTTAGGTTGAGTTCAAGAGGGGGGTGAATTGAACTATTGAAAACTTTTCGCAAATACTGGAAAGTATAAAAGATTCGAATGAAGGTTCTTTATTAATTCACTCATCAATGAAATTCATAATTACACTACAAGAATCAGGATGTCAAGAAACAAATCCAATCAATTACACATATTTATTATGAACTGAAGCAGCACAATACACAATACTGAAGTCTTAGAATCTTGAAATCAAGTTCAGTGAACTAAGACAAGTAGTTACTGCAGTTGATCAAGATAATATCAGAACCACAAGCAGAAGCAATTTACTTATTTACAATGAATAACAAAATCAACTCAGAAATAATTAGATAAAGAACACTCCAAGAAATCACAATTTATTTCAAGAAGGAATGTGGTCCAAATGTTCTTTTGTTTGATAATGTTTTATGAACCAATTAAAGTGTTAATTCAATTATTAATACAATCAGTCAATTAACTAGATGGAGTAACAAGTTCAAACAAACAAAGATTATCAGTTGAATTAACAAACAATAGTCGCAAGAACAACTTATTGATCGAGCGAAAACAAAAAACCAAATACGTTCAATAGAGAGAAAGAAAGATCAAGAACACAAGATTTTATCCTGGTTCACCCTTCCTCAAGGGCTACGTCCAATCCTTTACAAACTAGCAAAGATTTCCACTAAAAGATTGCCAAGATCAGTTTTACACAATACAATACTGCTTCCCGCAGCACACACACTACTGCACCTACAATAGGTGTAGAACCAATGCAGAAAACCTCTACAAACATGTTACAATTACAAACCTCTTTAACTTGCAACCTTCAGTTCCAGTACAAGAAATGTATCAAGAATATAGTCAATACACAATAATTTCACTCAACAAATTATACAAAAGTATTAAGATCAGAGTGGAACACTTAGCTCTGATTCAATATCACAGTTTGCAGTAGATCAATTCAACAATAAAGCTCCAAGAATAGTTTTCTTGTTGAAAAACAATTGCTCAGTTGATTACAAGGTTTGCGCACGTTTTTCTCTCAAGAGATTCAGAAAATTCGATAAATATGGTGTATGTACTTGTTGTTCTATGAAAAACACATGTATGTCCCTTTATGTAGAAAAAATTGTTATTTTTTACCGTTAAGGCTTCAATCGATTGAGTCACCATTCAATAAATTGACAACAACCTGTTACTTAACAGTAAATATATCAGTTTTAGATTTTGAATATAGTTTACTGATTATTTATCTGATTTTGATTAACAAACTCTGATTTGCTTTACTTTTAAAATATTTTGAAAAATATTATTAAGCAAATTTATTTTTGGAGCTTACTTTTGAATAATCAATCATGCAATCATATGGTTTTAAATAAGAAACACAACTCACAACAACACACCCCTCCTAGTCTAGGACCAAACTTTCTCAAACTCTTAAAGTCCTCATGCACTTTATGTTGTAGCTAGGATCCATTGTAGACTTCACTCTTGTGTTATTTTTATCAAATCATTTCCAACAGCTACTGGTGCTAACAATCTCCCCCAATTTGATGAAAGCAAACACGTGTGTGTTGAGTTGCAATGTTTCAACCTATAACAACTGAACTATAGAGTTGATTAGAAATCTGTGAATTTAACAGGTTCAAAGAAACACTTAAAATCAACTGATTGAACTGAAACAATTAAATATAACTCCTTTATCAATCTAAAAACCAGTTCAGATCAGTATTTTCTACAATCATGCCACTACTCCCCCATACTCTATTGTCTCCCCCATTCTCCATTGCCTCGATTATGATATTAAAGAAAGGAAACGAAATAGTATTAGAACTAGTACAATTTAGAACATAAACATATGACTTCATATCCATTTCATAATATATCCAGGCGGCAGATAAGAGTGACTTAATCAGCCAGATTTTTACATCAACTAACTGGACAAACAACAGATTACACAAACGATAAAGAAGCAGAAATTATCAGAGCTGAACTAGTTAAACCAGCAACAAGGGTAGCATCAATCGATAAAGCAGAAATAAAAACAACCAACAACATGCTAAACCAACCAACAACTTGCCTAACACACCAACTAGACCAACTAAACACACACCAGGCCAGACCTAATACTTACTTCTCCCACATTGCATTCATCAAAGTAAGAGGAAGAACCTAGCAAATATGCAATAAGAGGTTCAGTCGTCTGGATTAAAGAACATGTGGCTAGGTTTGTTCTGAACATCTCCCACCATGTTCTCAATGTCCTGGAATCTGGTCTCATTATATTGGTGATGGGTGCGTCCTTCTTCTTGCATAATATGTGGTTGATTCATCATCCTTTCCTCAAAACCCATAAAATATTGTCCATAATCATTTTGTGGAGTGTCTGCCATGAGTTCATCAGCATTATCATCTTCCTCATCCTCATTATCTTCTTCTTCTTCAGCTTTAGCAGGTTGCACATTTGAGCTATCATAGTCAGCTTTGCATATCCATTTCTCATCATTCACCTTGATGAGTCCTATTTTACTGAGTGTTGCTGCTGTAACTTCATTATGCACCTTTATCGTCTCTATTACTTCTCCTTCAGTATCAATTTCGAAGTATTAACTATGAGATGAGGACAACATATCGAATTCTGTATTCCACCTTCTTTCTGATCTTAATAATGTACTCCTTAATAACATTCACCCAATTAACTTTAATTCTCCCCATAAGGCAATACATCAACATTAGATCCTCCTCGGTCAGCACTGCATGGTTAAAACCTCGTGGTGTCAACAACCAAATGACAATGAAGGCCAGGATTCTAGGCATAACAGCCAGCCCACCAACTGAGTAACTCTTGGACTCAATTTGTTGATTTCTCAGACACATTCTAAAAAATTATGGTTTGTTGAACCCTTCCAACTCAGTTGCATGGTTCCTCCCAACTGATATTCCATCATTGTGTAGTCCAGTGACAATTAGCCAGACTTCATCGTTGATGCACATATCCACTCCCTTGACTTGAGAGTAAATTCCATCATCATCATACCACAGATTGGTGAGAAATACCTTGACCAGATCAGGATAAACAATGCCTGGCAGTCTAACAAATTTGTCCAGTTTCTGAAATCTCAGAATCTCCCTTACTTCATCAAGGTTATGCTCCTTCAACCAAAGCATCCTAATAACCTTAGGTGTTATAATCACCTTTCTGCTGTATTCTCTGTGGAATTCTTGACTGCTCTCTCGGTTCCAAGCAAACCAACTATCAAGATAGTCAATATCAATGATATTAGTAGGTTCTACATTATTCACACAAGCTCTCTTGACGCGTTGTTTAGGAGTAGAGGAAGAGGTCATTTTTAGTGGTTTTAGAGAAGGCACAATCTATGCAATATGCGCTCTAGGATGAAGAAAATGGGATGAAGTGTGTGATCAAGTGTTCTATGCTAGTGCTATTTATAATGCATGTTGTCACACATGAGATGAATTTGAAAATTCAAATTCAATCTGTGTAGTTAATTCACACAATCAGAATATTGAAAGACAACACATAACGATCTTTTCAGTTCAGATTTTTCATGCAGTAAAATGTGCTAGAATTTACTTAACTTCAGAATCTGTTGCAGCTTTTGACTTGTTGACTTCCAATGAGTCTGTGATAGGTGGCGCTGAGTTGTTTATCACTCTTTACATGTATTCTGGATTCATTGCCAGCTCAGCCCGATCAAGGATTTTTGACTTGTCTTGGAATTTTCAGCAGAATCTTTAAATTTCTCATATAGGAAACGTCTTCTAACAGCTTATTAACTATAGGTCCTTTCGTTTCCCTTCACAGTTTTCTCTCGCCCCAATCAATTAATCAACAATTAAATCAGATAAGATTTTTCGCATTAATTATAGTGGGTTCAGAGAAATTTCAGTAAATGCATTGATGGCACAAATATTGCATAAAATATACTTCAGAATCAATTACCTAAATGACTAATTGATTTAATTAATATTTTTCAAATCAATAAGCCCTAATTCATTTCTAAGAAAATTAAACCTATCTTTACTAAGGGGTTTTGTAAACAGATCAGCTAATTGATTTTTATAATTAACAAACTGAATCATACAATCACCCTTAATTACATGATCTCTAATAAAATGATGACGTATTTCAATGTGCTTAGTTCTTGAATGTTGTATAGGATTCTTTGTTAAATTTATTGCACTGGTATTATCACAAAGTAATGGAATTTTAGACAATTTAAGACCGAAATCACTTAGTTGTTGTTGAATCCATAAACTCTGTGCACAACAGCTTCCAGTTGTAATGTATTCTGCCTTTGGAGTGGATAAAGCAACACAAGCTTGTTTCTTGCTGTGCCAAGAAATTAAGCTGGATCTCAGCAAATGACACGTTCCACTTGTACTTTTTCTATCAATCTTGCAACCTGCAAAATCTGAGTCAGAATAGCCAATTAGATTTAAAGATACCTCACTTGGATACCATAGTCCGACATCGATTGTTCCTTTGAGATACTTTAGTATCCTCTTGGCTGCCATGTAATGTGATTCCTTAGGCTGTGCTTGAAATCTTGCACACAAACATACGCTGAACATAATATCTGGTCTGCTTGAAGTTAGATACAAAAGTGAACCAATGAGACCTCTGAATCTGGTTTGATCATAATCTTTTCCACTTTCATCCGTATCTAGTGAACATCCAGCGGCAATTGGTTACAATTTCCATGTCAAATTTCTTTAATAGTTCTCAACAATATTTAGATTGACAAAGAAATGTGCCATGTTGAAACTGTTTGATTTGTAAGCCAAGAAAGTAATTAAGTTCTCCCATCATTGACGTCTCGAATTCTCCCTACATTGCCTTAACAAACTGTTCACACATAATTTGATTGGTTGATCCAAATATTATATCATCAGCATATACTTGTACAAGGATAATATCATTGCATGCTTTCTTGATGAATAATGTCTTATCTGTTTTTCCTCTTTCATAGCCTTGTGAAAGAAGGAAGTTACTTAACCTTTCATACCACTGACGAGATGCCTGTTTCAATCCATATAATGCTTTCTTCAATTTGAACACATGATCTGGATGCTTGAAATCTTCAAATCTAGGGGGTTTGACTAACATACACCTCTTCATCAATAAATCCATTAGAAATGCACTTTTGACATCCATCTAATGCAGTTTAAATCCATTCATGTAGGCATAAGCTAACAATAATTTCATTGCCTCTAGTCTAGCTACTAATGTGTAGGTTTCTCCGTAATCAATTCCTTCCTCTTGGTTGTAACCTTTTGCAACCAGCCTTGCTTTTTTCCTTACTATGATTCCCTATTCATCTAGTTTATTCTTGAAGACCCACTTAGTTCCAATTACATTCATCTCTTTGGTTCTAGGAACTAGTGTCCAGACCTCATTCCTAGCAAACTGGTTCAGCTATTCATGCATTGCGTTTATCCAATTGTTGTCCTCCAGTGCATCTTCCACTGATTTGGGTTCCACTTGTGACACAAGTGCCATATGTTCACAAAAGTGATTTAATGATCTTCTAGTTGATACTCCTCTCTGAACTTGACCAATAACGTTGTCCAGTGACAAATTCCTGGGCACTCTCCATTCTCTTGGTAGTCCAGAGTTGATTGCTTCTACCAGTTCTGGATTCAGTTGATTGACTTTCTGGTTCAGATGATTGAATTTCTAGAGGTTTATTAGTTTCTTCTGTTTTATTTTCTAGTCCAGTATCAACTTGTTGAAATTTGGAACTTCATCATCTGTACCTGTCTTAGAACTTTCCTGTATATTCTAATTAGTTTCATCAAAAGTAACATGCATGGATTCCTCAACTAGAATAGTTCTCCTATTATATACTCTATATGCATGACCATGTAATAAGTAACCAAGAAAGATACCTTCATCAGCTTTCGAATCAAATTTACCCAAGTTATCCTTACCATTGTTTAAGATAAAACACTTACAGCCAAAAACTCTTAGATGAGATATATTGGGCTTTCTCCCTTTAAACAACTCATAGAGGTCTTCTTCAGTATTGGCCTAATGAACACCCGATTCAGTACATAACAAGTTGTACTTACTGCATCTGCCCAGAAGTATTTTGGCAATCCAGTCTCATTCAGCATTGTTCTTGCAAGTTCCTCTAGAGAATGATTCTTTCTCTCTACAACTCCATTCTGTTGTGGAGTTCTTGGTGTTGAGAAGTTGTGCTTTATTCTAGATTTGTTGCAAAACTTTTCAAACCTCTCATTCTGGAACTCTCCCCCATGGTCCGATTTAATGGAAGCAATGTTGTAGTTCTTCTCATTTTGGATAACTTTGGCAAATCTCTTAAAAATATGATAAGTCTCATCTTTGGAAGTAATGAATAATGTCCATGTAAACCTAGAATAATCATCAACAATAACCAAGCCATAATAGTTTCCTCCCAAACTCATAGTTCTAGAGGGATCGAATAAATCTATATGAAGCAGCTCAAGTGGTCTTGAAGTTGAAATCACATTCAGTGGTTTAAAAGTGCTTTTTGTTTATTTGCCTCTTTGGCATACTTCACATAGTCTATCCCTTTCGAATTTGAGCTTAGGTAGACCAACAACAAGCTCTTTTGATGCAACCCTATTGAGATAATGCATATGAATATGAGCTAATCTTCTATGCCACAACAAAGATTCATCATTCCTAGTGATCAAGCAATTCATGCTAGATGTTATGCAAGAGACATTTAGCATATATACATTATTTACCCTTTTACTTACTCGGGCAGTTTCACTGGATTTTGAATCTGTTATAAGGCAAAGATTAGGCTCAAAAGTGATCTTGTATCCTTTGTCACACAGTTGACTGATGCTGAGCAGGTTGTGCTTTAATCCATCCACTAAGAGCACGTCTTTGATGATCACTTTGTCATCTTCTCTAATGTCACCAATTCTAAGAATCCTCCCACGGTTGCTATCTTCATAAGTGACATATCCAACAGGTTTCAGCTTCATATTAGTTCACTGCGAAGCATCACCAGTCATGTGTTTGGAGCATCCATTGTTCAAATACCATAGTAATTTATTAAATGCCAAACAGACCTGTAAAACAGATTAAGTTTGAGGCATTGGTACCCTGTTAAATTTGGGTCCAAAAGTGTTAGTAATGTTTTTAGGCACCCGCCTAACCAGCCCCTTAGGTACATCAAATTTCTTGATTTTACAGCTCTTCACAGAGTAGCCTTTTCTCATACAATAGAAGCAATTCATTGGATTTGAAAATTGTTCATCATTTATTTTAAAAAAACTATTGTACTTCTTTTGTTTTCTTTGAAATTTGGGTTGATATCAAATGCCAACTTTTTCAAAAACGCAGTTTTGAGATCCCAAGATGACATTCAGATTTATTGTACCCATTGAAAGCCTTGAAGCAGTAGTAATTAAGTAATTGACCTTGTTCTGTAAAACTTCATAGTTTTCACAATTAACTGGCTTGCTGGAGTCAATATCACTAGAAGCTTTGTAAATAATTTCCAAATGATCAAAATCAGTTTTTAGTTGTAAGACTTCATCTTTCAGATCTTTGACTCTGCCTTCCAATCAATTGTTCAGACCCTTTAGTTTATTGTTGGATAAGGCTAATATGTTGGCTTCCTCATGAGTCTCATGAAAAGAATGAAGCAATGAACTGCAATTAGTACTATTAAAAGAAGCACTGTTAAACATAGAACTATAATTTTCACTGCTAACCTCAAAATTTTCTCCAGCCATTAAACATAGATTGGCTTCAGCATCTTCTTGTGATGAGCTGTTGGAGGTGGAAGCATTATCCTCCCAAGCAATGTATGCTTTTCTTCTTTTTCCAGCTTTGTAATCCTTTTTCTCATTTGTCTTTTCCTTGCTGACCAGACTTGGGCAATCCATCTTCATGTGACCTTGCTTACCACATCCAAAGCAGGTTAGTTTAGATAAATTAGGATAAGATTTTTTTTTATTGTACCTTTTGCTTTTCTGATTTTTCATCTTACCCTTCATTCTGATGAATTTGTGAAATTTCTTTGTTAGTAAATTGAAATTTTCAGTATCACTGCACTCATCAAAACTCTCTTCATTGGAGTCAATATCTGCAGCTTTTGTTTTGAGTGCAAGGCTTCTGGATTTCTTCTCAACCGATTTCATTTCTTTCAACCTTCCCATCTCGAGCTCATGTTCTCTCAATTTGCCAAACAATGTTATTGTAGGGAGAGTTGTTAAGTCTCTTGTCTCAGATATTGCAGTCACTTTAGGCTGCCAGCTCCTGTCCAAGCATTTAAGGATCTTGATATTCAACTCTTCCTTATCAAATTGTTTTCCCAGTCCAATCAGATGATTGACTATGTGAGTGAACTGTTTCTGGACATCAGCTATAGTCTCTCCTGGTTGCATTCTGAACAACTCATACTCGTGAATGAGTGCACGTTTCCTTGCTCTCTTGACATCATTTGTTCCTTCATGGGTAACTTCCAGTATGTCCCACATCTCTTTTGCAGAACTGCATTGAGACACTCTGAAAAACTCATCAAGATGCAAAGCCGATGTAATTATGTTCTTTGCAACATAATCATACTGAACATATTTATTATCAATTTCAGACATTGCATCAAATGATTTCACAACAGACACAACATTCACATCATGCACAGGAACATAGGGACCATTCACAATTGCATTCCAAATGTCGCAATCAATTGATTCAATAAAGATCTTCATTCTTGCTTTCCAGAATTGGTAATTCACTCGAAAAAACATGGGTGGTCTGTTTATAGAAGCTCCCTCAGCGAAAGGTAGTTTATTCTCAGCCATGGATCATAAAACTTTACTAGGATACAAGTCCTAGCTCTGATGCCAATTGTAGAAAATGGGTTTAAGCTGAGTTCAAGCAGGGAGGGCGAATTGAACTATTGAAAACTTTTCACAAATACTGGAAAGTACAAAAGATTCGAATGAAAGTTCTTTATTAATTCACTGATCAATGAAATTCAGAATTACACTACAAGAATCAGTATGTCAAGAAACAAATCCAATCAATTACACAGATTTATTATGAACTGAAGCAGCACAATACACAATACTGAAGTCTCAAAATCTTGAAATAAAGTTCAGTGAACTAAGACAAGTAGTTACTGCAGTTGATCAAGATAATATCAGAACCACAAGCAAAAGCAATTTACTTAGTTAAAATGAATAACAAAATAAACTCATAAATAATCAGATAAAAAACAATCTTCACCCTCTCGTCTTAGTACATGGTCAAAATGAAGAACAATGACCATCTCGACTCAATACAAGGTCAGTCCAAAAAAAATCAATCTTCACCACCCTCTCGTCTTAGTACAAGGTCAAAATGAAGAACAACGACCCTCTCGTCACAGTACGAGGTCAAAATGTATAACAATGACCCTCTCATCTCAGTACAAGGTCAGTTTAAAAAATCAATCTTCACGACCCTCTCGTCTCAATACAAGGTCAAAATGTAGAATAATGACCCTCTCGTCTTAGTACAAGGCAATTCCATTCAAAATTTACGACCCTCTCGTCTTAGTACAAGGTCAGTTTAAGGTACGTGACCCTCTCGTCTAAGTACAAGGTCTCGGCCTCTATCTATGCATTCATTTTATTGTCTTTTATTTTCAAAACCGAACGAAATTAGTGTTTTTGTCCTTACTTCTCTTTTACTCAGATGATTTGAATTTCAAAAGTTCAGATCATTTGGTAAATTTAAGTAAGGAGGGGTAGTTGTCAACATCCAAGTTCGTACTAGCAAGTAAAGTTATTTCAAAACAAAAAAGATGAAGAAAATTAAAATTAAAAAAATTATATTTTTAACATTTTTTTAATAAATAAGAATTAAGTTTCATTTTTTGAATAAAGTTTTAAAAAAAATCGTAAAAAAGAAAAGAGTAAAGAAAAAGAACGTTGATAAACTACCGAAAATAATAAAAAAAGAATAAAAAATTTGAAGGAAGCTGGTCTATTAAAAGTGTCTAAAAAGAAAATTGTTATCTCTTCCCATTAAAGTGCTTACATGTTTCTTTTTCTGTCTACCTTCTCTGACATTAATTATACGAAAATTAATAAAGGTTGGAAATTTGAATAGTTGAGCTGATTACTGCTTTCTTGTTGCTTAGTGATGATTTTTCAGTCTCTCTCAATTAAATGCTAATTATTTTTGTAGCAATTTCTGCATTTTCATTTTTTTGGACTTTTATGCTCACCCTTTTTAGTTTACAGATTACATTTGATTAATGTTCTAGAAATAGTAATTAGAATTTTTTTTACATTGGATGATTTATTTTATTTTTCAAAAATTAAAAAAATATATTTTTAAAAATAATAATAACAATAGTAATATTAAAATTAAAAAAGGGGGATTTAAGTATCTATTCCTATTATTTTGTTATTTAGGTCGTTTTCAATAAAAGTAAAATAAAAAAAAGAATAAAAATTAAAATATTTTTTCAACCTATTAAATGTTACATTACCTCCAATATTCTCCATTTATTCCCTACATTCATTCATATCCCAAAATTTTTTACTTTGATTATATGTATGGGGGTTATTGTAATACCCTAGAAAATAGTTATAGCATAAAAAACTAACCTAGAGTTAGTTTTAGAGATAAATAAGATAACACCTGAATATTTTTTTAATAAAAAAAAGAAAAGTTGTTTAAATAAATAGAAATTAGTTATTCAAATTTTATTTTTATAATAACCACCAATTATCTCTAAGATATTTTGTTTATAAAAACTACCAACTCTCTCTTTCTTTAAGAAGATATACAGTTTCATGCTTATGAAAACCACGATCTCTCCAGAACAATTTCTCTTTAAAGTTTTCTACCTTCTCTCTAGATTTGTGATCTCATATGTTATCAAATTGAGAATTAGAGGACACCCCTAGATTCCTAGCATTGAGTAGATCAAGAGTATCCGATCAGATTTTTGAACAGAGTTAGGTTGCCTGTGATTTTAGGATTTTTTAGTATCTCTACTCTATAGAGGTAAGGGAAGCTAGTTTGATTATTTTTCATAAATATTGTAATTATTTGTTTATTAATGAATTGGATGAATGTTTATGTATTGTACGATGTGGTGTGTGATATAGACATAGTATCTTCAGAAAAGGAGATACTCGTGTTGAGATTATTAGGATGTGCATTGTTTGGGGATTCTAAGGAGGTATCCTAACTCTACTAGTACATTGGATTCACATAGATGAAGATTACTAGTTAGTGAAGAGTCAAAGCAGGTTCATATGATCATGTCCGAGATTTAAAATATGAGCCCGATCGGAATAGGACATATAGATTAACCCTATGCATATGGGATCCGAGGTTTGAAATATGAGCCTAATCGGAATAGATTGTACCCGAGGTTTGAAATATGAGTCTAATCGAAACAGATGGTTGGTATATAACAGGTGCACACCTCTAAATCTAACTCAATGCACGAGTCTTTCGGAAGTAGAGAGTCAAGTGGTTTTATATGTGAGATGAATTATAAAAGTTTGAATTGTTGTTGTTTGATTGAGATATAAATTTAATTTATGAGAATCTATTTTTTAAAACTATCTAGCTTACCCTTACTTTTGTGTGAGTCCCAAGTGAATTGTAGGAGAAGCTTTATTTTATTTTATTTATTTTATTTGTAATTTTACGAAGATGTTTTTACTAAATCTTATTTGGAGAAGTATATTTTGAAATATATGATGAATATATGGATTTTTACATTCAAGTTTATTATATAATTTTTTATGCAATAAAGTTTCTATTATATGAAAAGTATGGGATGTTACATTTGGTATCAGAGCAGTTCACCCTTAGGATGACCTGAGGGTAGCGGGTTTATTGTGTTTCTTCTGGGTGTAGATTTTCGAAATTTAGTTTTACGAAATAGGCAAAATGTTCCTAGTTGGATGTTTAAGCATGATCTTTGAAATTTTGATTTGTATTTGAGTTGAGTTGATTGTGATGAATGAGAATGAAATTATTAAGAAAGAAAATAATCTTAATGAAGTGGTGAGGGTGCACACTCATGATTTAGTTAAGATATATTTTCCTCTTAATGTTTCGTGTTTAGAGTATTTTTAAAAATTTATATTTTGATTGATTAATTATATTTTATGTGAAATTTGATGTTAGATATAATTTCTAGTGTAATGTATAATGTTTTTTTTTGTTATGTTAGGTATTTAATGTAATTAATAGACACAACTTTTAGGATTTTTTTTTTTTAAGTTGTTGTTTGTTATATTATATGATTTTTGTGTGATATGCCAAGTTTAGTGGTTCAACTTTGGAGATGGAGAAAAATCATTATAGAAACCAATCTTTATTTCTTTCCTAGTATACCAATTTTCGAGGACGAAAATTTTTGTTGTTGGGAAGAATGTAATACCCTAGAAAATAGCTATAGAATAAAAAACTAACCTAGAATTAGTTTTAGAGATAAATAAGATAACACCTGAATATTTTTTAAACAAAAAAAAGAAAGTTGTTTAAATAAATAGAAATTAGTTATTCAGATTTTATTTTTATAATAACCACTAATTATCTCTAAGAAGATATTTTGTTTATAAAAACTATCAACTCTCTCTCTTTCTTTAAGAAGATATACAGTTTCATTCTTATGAAAACCACCATCTCTCTAGAACAATTTCTCTTTAAAGTTTTCTACCTTCTCTCTAGATTTGTTATCATGTTATCAGATTGAAAATCAGAGGACACCCCAAGATTCCTAGCATTGAGTATATCAAGAGTGTCCGATCAGATTCTTGAACAGAGTTAGGTGCTTGGGATTTTAGGGTTTTTGAGTATCTCTACTTTATGGAGGTAAGGGAAGCTATTTTGATTGTTTTTCATAAATATTGTAATCATTTGTTTATTAATGACTTGGATGAATGTTTACATACTGTATGATCTAGTATCAATGTTTATGAATGATGTGGCGTGTGATCGAGACACAGTATCTTCAGGAAAGGGGATCCCCGTGTTGAGATTATTAGGATGTGCATTGATTGGGGATTCTAAGGAGGCATCCTGACTCTACTGGTACATTGGATTCACATAAATGAAGATTATTAGTTAGTGAAGAGTCGAAGGAGGTTCATATGGTCCTGTCCGAGGTTTGAAATATGAGCTCGATCAGAATAGGACATATGGATTAACCCTGTGCATATGGGATATGAGATTTGAAATATAAGCCCAATCGAAATAGACTGTATCCGAGGTTTGAAATATGAGCCCGATTAGAATAGATGGTTGGTATATGACAGGTGCACACCTCTGGTCTAACTCAATGCACGAGTCTTTCGAATGTAGAGAGTTCAATGTCTATGTGTGTGAGATAAATTATGAAAATTTGAATTTGTTAGTACTCTCACAATACTAAAGGATTTCATGAAGCCAAGCAAGCCAAAGCAAGCAAGAAGATGGAAGTGTGTCTTAGGTTTTGTCTTAGTGTGAGTGAGTGTGATTGACTGTGAAAGAAAACCTATGCACATCTGAGGAGAAATTCACTAGCACATGGTCCAAAATGATTAAATCAAACCATAAAGTATAAGGTATAACTTTGGTTAAAAAAGTTTTGGAAAATAAGGTACTGGACAAATATAAGCTGATTTGAGGTTTAGTAGAATCAATTTATTCGTGTTTGGACAGATCTGAATTAACTATTTTTTAAAATCTAGTTTGGGTTCTTCTCTTATAAATACAGTGGGTTTTCAAGTGTGAAAAAGAGAGATATACGAAACAAGAATACAATCTTTAAGCATCACTTGTGAGAACCACTGTGAGAGAATCGTTTTGAGAAAGACTAGAGTCTTTCTAAATCTTTTTTGAAAGGGGGCTTTTACTTGAAGAATCAATTATGAACTAAGTAGTGTGCTATTGGATTTCTTCAAGATTGTGTACAAGCCTTTCTTTCTGCACTAATCAGGGAGTTATTCTCAACCTTTCTTGAACCTGTATGATTCAAGATTTGTGTTGTGTTCATTGTAATTCTATGAAATTCTTGAACAATTATAATGGTTTTGGGCTATAGGAGTTAGCCTTGGGTTTCTGCTGAATTGATTGGGAGTTGTGGGCAGTAGTGGATCAATTTAGCAGGTTTCTTGATTCGTACAGGGAGTAGGAATTGGTTGATTGATTATATGTGAACAACTAATTGATTTAGTGGAACTTTCTTTGTGTGTGGTGCAACGAAGACTGGACGTAGCCCTTGAGGAAGGGTGAACTTGTAAAAATTGATTGTCTCTTCTTCTTAACCCTTCTCTCACAATATTAATTTATTCTTGAATTGTCAACTGAAATTAATTGGAAATTGATTTGGTTCTGGTTAAGTTGCTGAAAAAATTTGATAATCTGCAATATTTCATATCTAGTTTTAATTCTAAATAAATCTTATCTGGAAGTTGTTTTGTACTGGTTGATATCCTGTTTCTGCATACTTGAGGTTTTATTATTGTGGTGTGGTTCTTGATAATTTTTACTACAAGATTGCATTATGTTCACTGTGTGCATCATCAAACCTTGCTTTGAAGTCCTGTAATTGATTCTTGTGTATTGGTGCATATATGATTAATTTATTTACTGAAAGTTTCTTGTACAATTTGTTTTGCAAAGGTCCTTTAATTGAAATTGTCTTTAATCAAATCTGATTTAATATCAATTTTCTGCATAATCTGATAATTTGGATTTGTTGCTGGATTGTAGGATTCTATTATAATACCTTGGCTGAATTTCTATCATAGTTAATTTTGTGTTTCATATTTTTTTGATCAAAACTGCATCCATCTTATTTCTGTTATTTTAGAAATTGATTGCGTTAAATTGTGATTGTAATTCATTCTGTTTGTCTTTTACTCAGCATCTAATATAAATCAATTCATTTGAACTTGAAGCCAATTTATTTTCTGCTGAACCTTATATTCTTGATCACTGAGTTTCACTAAAGATTTTCTAATTGTGAAAACTATTTTCTGAGAATAAAATTGTAAAAATCTTTTAAAGTTCAATTTACACCCCCTTCTTGAACTCAGCCAAATACGTTTTCAATTGGTATCAAGAGCTAAGTCTTGAAAGTTATTCAAGTTTTTAATCCTATGGCTGAGGGAAAGTTACCTTTTGGTGAGGGTGCTTCTATTAATACACCTCCTTTGTTCAGTGGTGTTAACTATCAGTTTTGGAAAATTCGAACGAAAATCTTTATTGAATCTCTTGATAGAGGTATTTGGGATGCAACTATAAATAGCTAAGCAAATTATTGATGGTGTTGTTGTTGCCAAGCCCTGGTCTGAGTGAAGTGCAGAAGAGAGTAGGAGAGCTCAGTTTGACTGCATAGTAAAGAACATTGTAACCTCTACTTTAAATGTAGATGAGTTTTTCAGGGTTTCACAGTGCTCTTCAGCCAAAGAAATGTGGGATGTCCTAGAAGTGACTCATGAAGGAACAAGTGATGTCAAGAGGGCAAGGAAGCATGCGTTAATTCAAGAGTATGAGCTATTTCGCATGCAGGCTGGAGAATCAATTGCAGAAGTCTAGAAAAGGTTCACACACATAGTGAATAATCTCATTGGACTTGGCAAGACCGTTGACAAAGAGTAGCTCAACATCAAAGTGCTGAAGTGTTTGGACAGATCTTGGTAGCCCAAGGTCACTGCAATTTCAGAGACAAGGGATCTTACTACTTTGAGCACAGCTGCATTATTTGGAAAACTCAAGGAGCATGAGATTGAGATGAATTGGCTCAAGGTGCAGGAAAATGGAGAGAGAAAGGCTAGGAGCATAGCTCTTAAAATTGCAGCACTTGTAGAAGATAGTGAAGTAGATTCAAGCTGTGACAGTGAAGTTGAAACTCTGAATTTGCTCACGAGAAAGTTTACCAAGTTCCTAAGGAAGAGAGGAAAAGAGAAAAATCAGCAAACTAAGAGGTACATAAAGAAAACTTATTTAAATTCTACTAACCTCACTTGTTTCGGATGTGGACAGTAGGGACACATCAAGGCTGAATATCCAAATTTGAATAACAAAGAAAAGACTACTGAAAAGAAAAAATTCAGCAAGAGCAATAAGGGAAAACGAACATACATAGCTTGGGATGAAAATGATTCAACAACTAGCTGCTCATCAAAGAAAGAAGAAGAAATCAATTTATGCCTAATGAGAAAAGAGGAGTCAATGGTAAGCAGTGCTGGCTCAAATAATTCTTCCATGTCTGCAAATTACAGCACAATGCTTCAAGCATTTCATGAAATGCATGAGGAAGCAAATAGGTTGGCTTGGGTAAACAATAGCTTAAAGGTTTGAACAATTGGCTGGAAAAGAGAGTCAGCTCATTGGAAGAAGAACTGGAAAATGTTAACTGATTTTGAGCACCTAAATATGATTTACCAATCTTCTGACTATGAGGGTGAGTCTAGCAAACCAGCCAAGTGTGAAAATTGTGAGGTGCTGGAAGCTAAGGTAAAATTTCTTGTGAAAATTTCTTCCAAGCTTGCCATGGGAACGACAAATTTAAATGTTGTTCTAGGTTCCCAACATTGTGTGTTTGATAAAGCTGAAATTGGTTTCAAACCCTTGTTTAAAAAGAAAACCAGAAAATTCAGCAGCTTTTTCAAAACTGGCAGCCAGCATACCTCACGTTTTCAAACTTGTTTCTATTGCTTACACAAAGGTCATACTATGAGAAGTTGTAGAGCTAGACTTTATTAGGTTCCAAATGGCCGTATAAAGTGGATACCTAAGGGTAGTATTAACAGTTCTGGACCCAAAGCCAATAGGGTACCAGTTTTCATAAAATAAATTTGTTTTGCAGGACAAAGATGCAACCAACAAGAAGTTGTGGTATTTGGACAATGCCTGCTCCAAACACATGACAGGGGATGAATCCTTGCTTACTGGTTTAACTTTAAAACATGGAGGATATGTTACTTATGGTGATAACAACAAAGGGAAGATCATTGGCAGTGGTGACATTAGAGTCAAAGGAAGCTTAACCATTCAAAATGTACTTTTGGTTGAGGGATCAAAGCATAATCTGCTAAGCATAAGTTAGCTCTGTGAAAAAGGATTGGAAGTCACTTTCCAACCAAAAATCTGCCTCATTTCCAGTAGAGACTCAAGAGAAACTCACCTTATGCAGGATAAGCCTAAAAATAGTGCAGATGATGAGGAAGTTGGAAGATTATAGGAATTAAAGGAAACTGCTACAGAACAGAATGAAGACAATACTGAAGAACTGGATACTACAGAAAAGGAAACTGACTTAATCGATCATCAAATCAATTTACCTCTAGAGTGGAGAGTTCCAAGAAATCTATCCTTGGACAATGTAATTGGACAAATCCATAAAGGCGACTCAACCAGAAACTCACTGAATCTACTGTGTGAACACATGGCATTTGTGTCACAGATTGAGCCTAAGTCAATTCAAGAAGCCTTGAGTGATAGTAATTGGATTAGTGTTATGCAAGAGGAGCTAAATCAATTTACAAGAAATGATGTGTGGAGCTTAGTTCCTAAGACCAATGAAATGAATGTGATTGGTACAAAATAGGTGTTCAGAAACAAAATAGATGAGCAAGGCATTATTGTGAGGAACAAAGCAAGACTCATGGCCAAAGGTTATAATCAAGAAGAAGGCATTGACTATGATGAAACCTATGCACCAGTTGCAAGAATTGAGACTGTGAGGTTGTTGTTGGCCTATGCTTGCCTAAGTGGATTTAAGCTGTTTCAAATGGACGTGAAGAGTGCATTCTTAAATGGATTTATAAATGAAGAAGTGTATGTCACTCAACCACCCGGATTTGAAGACCACAAACTGCCTGGACATGTTTACAAACTTAAGAAAGCTCTCTATGGACTAAAACAAGCTCCTAGGCAATGGTATGAAAGGCTGAGTAATTTTCTACTCTCCAAGAACTATCAAAGAGGTCAAGTAGACAAAACTCTATTTATTAAGAATTCTGAAAATGATATAATCTTGGTTCAAGTATATGTTGATGATATCATTTTTGGATCAACTAATGAACTTCTTTGTCAAGAATTTGTATTAGATATGCAGGGGGAGTTTGAAATGTCTATGATGGGGAAGTTGAATTACTTCTTAGGACTGCAAATCAAACAATTACAGAATGGCACATTCTTAAATCAGTCAAAATACTGCAGAGATGTCTTGAAGAAGTTTGAGATGGATAGTTGCAAAGAGGCATCAACTCCAATTGCAACTAGTTGTTATCTAGATGTGGATGAACATGGGACAACAGTAGATCAAACCAAGTTCAGAGGGATGATTGGATCTTTGCTCTATCTCACAGCAAGCACGTCTGACATAACCTTTGTTGTATGCATCTGTGCAAGATTCCAGGCAAATCCAAAAGAATCTCATTTCAATGCTGTTAAAAGGCCTCTCAAGTATCTCAAAGGGACAACAAATGTTGGCTTGTGGTATCCAAATGAAGCAACACTTAATCTCAAAGGCTATTCGGATTCAGACTTTGTTGGATGCAAACTGGACAGCAAAAGCACGAGTGGTACATGTCATCTACTTGGAGCAAGTCTAATCTCATGGAACAGCAAGAAGCAAGCATGCGTTGCTCTTTCAACTGCTGAAGCTGAGTACATTGCAGTAGGGAGCTGTTGTGCTCAAATCTATTGGCTTAAACAGCAACTTAGTGACTTTGGTCTTGAAGTCACAAAGGTAACCCTATTCTGTGATAATACTAGTGTCATTAATCTCACTAAAAATCCAGTGCATCACTCTAGAACTAAGCATATTGAGATTAGGCATCATTTCATTAGAGAGCAAGTGAGCAATGGTATTTGTGAAATCAAATTCATTGAACCTGAAAAACAATTGGCGGATTTTTTCACTAAACCACTTGCTAAGAACAAATTTAATTACCTAAGAACAGAATTAGACATATTGGGTCATTCGAACATTACATAAGTCAGAATTGCATAATATTCTACTCACTGTCTCTCAAATCAGTTTATACATGTTTGGAATTAATTTATTGCTGCAACAGAATTTACTAAGAAAATTTCATATTGTTGTTTTGTCTTGCAACTAACTCACATGACCTAAGCAAAATGAATGAGGAAGGACTTGAAGAATCAAATCCACTGAGCAGACTGTAATGGGCAGAAGATCTGTAATCATCATTCCAAATCCCATTCACCGTGTCTTTATTGAGCCACTAAATTGCCACCTGTCCTCATATAATTGGAAATGAAAAAGGTAATATTTGTGCACACCAGCTGAACCAATTAGCATTCTGCAAACTTCCATTATGAAACCATCTTGTCTCATTGACTTATCAGGTACGCTATCATTAATCCAAATTGCACAATGGGTAATTCAAAGGTTTTTGTGTTTGTGTCATTTGATTGTGCCATTTGATAGTATTTGTGTTTGCCTATAAATGTCACATTGCACATAGGCATTTTGCATAAGCACTTTGCATTAGCATACTTTAGAAAAACACAAAGTTCTAAATCCATTTCTCTGCAATGCTAAGGTACTTCTATGGCCTCCCCAAGCAATCTGAGAAAGAGAACTAAGGAAGCTGCAAGTGCTGGAAGGAACATCGATACAAGAGGTCATCTCGAAGGCTAGTTTGCAAATGTTCGTGGCACAGGAACAAAAGCAAGTATCAACTCCTATCTTACTATAGTCAGCCGAAAAGTGATCAACACTCCCAAGCATGTAAGCCTAGACTGGTTGAAATCGGAAGAGTTATTGGATGTTGCTGAATCTCTGGAGTTTCAAGGGCTCAAGAAATTTCTTGGGCTGACAGGAAACATATATCCAGACTTGACGAAGGTCTTCTTCACCAATTTGAATGTGAAGGGAGACAAGTTCGAATCAAGGGTCAAGGGAGTAATAATGGACATCACTCCTAAAGTTTGGGAGACAGTAACTGGTCTCAAACGTGACAGGCTGAAGCTTGGAAAGGGCACTATTGAAGGACTTGAAGACTACAACAAAGGGACATTCTACAGGAGCTGTTTGAGAAACCCACAAGTTGTGGGAAAAGGCTTTCAAGTTGGCGGTCTCTTTGTGTATTCGAGGATTATGGCATTCATCATTGTATGGATTTTAACTCCACGAGGTCATAATCATGCAGTGCTGCATGAGGAAGATCTGATAGTGATGTATTGTATCATGAACCAGATAAAGGTCAATTGGCCGTCTGTGATAGGAATGCAACTGGAGAAAGCAAAGAGGTTAATAGATTACCAAGTTCCATATGTGGTGCTCATCTTAAAGTTTATTTGGTACTTCAAGGTACCTGATGAAGGAGGGCTTATTGAGCCTGTAAAGCAAGCGTTTGAAATGAATACCACCAACTTCAACAAAATGGGCCGGATAAAAGCGAATGGCCAATGGAGGTTCCCAACTGAAGAAGAGGAAGACTCAGAAGATTCTACTAAGGCTATTGCTAATGCTCCAGAAAATGCTAACAGTGGAGCACCTGGAGCTGATGCTGATGAAGAAAATGTTGAAGAGGGAGCTACTGGAGAAGCTACTGGCAACACGCCGATGGACATTGAAGATGATGCTATGGGTGAAACTGGAAAGAATTCAAATTTTTCGAAATTTGCACAAGCTATATTGGACAAAATGGACACTATCTCTACTGAGCAAACGAACAATCAAGAGATCAATATGACTCAGTTTGAGAATTTGGATCAACAGGTCGAAGTTGTGCTAGACAAATTGGCCACAATGGCTACTTGGAATGATCCAATTGAGTAAATCATGCATATCATAGGCATTATCTCCCATTTGATGAATACATAGGGAGAGAATTAGTGTAGTGTATGTGTGGCCTGGCCTGTTCTGTGTTTTGTTATTTGGTTGTTCTGTTCTGGTTGTTCTGTCTGCTGGTTTCATGTTCTGTTATCTGATATTTTGAATAGGTTTACCTTTTTTATCAAGATTTAATCCTGTTGTTGTTGTTGTTGCTGTTGAACTAGTTTGTGTCTTGGTTAAGTTCTTTTTCAAATGATGTATTGTTGTTCTATTCTGTATTGGAAAAATCATGTGTAATCATGCTTTAACAACAAATATATAAATGAAAGCATTTGGTTTTATGTGTTACAAGTTCTATGATAGACTATTGCTTTCACTAGTTTCTCTTATGCAGTTGCAGATCTTGAACCACTCACAAGCTGGATTGTCTTTATCAAATAGAGGGAGATTGTTAGTACTCTCATAGTACTAAAGGATTTCATGAAGCCAAGCAAGCCAAAGCAAGCAAGAAGACAAAAGTGTGTCTTAGGCTTTGTCTTAGTGCGAGTGAGTGTGATTGGCTGTGAAAGAAAACCTATGCACATCTGAGGAGAAATTCACTAGCACATGGTCCAAAATGATTAAATCAAACCATAAAGTATAAGGTATAACTTTGGTTAGAACAGTTTTGGAAAATAAGGTACTGGACAAATATAAGCTGATTTCAGGTTTAGTAGAATCAATTTATTCATGCCTGGACATATCTGAATTAACTATTTTTTAAAATATGGTTTGGGTTCTTCTCTTATAAATACAGTGGGTTTTCATGTGTGAAAAAGAGAGATATACGAAACAAGAATACAATCTTTGAGCATCACTTGTGAGAACCACTGTGAGAGAATCGTTTTGAGAAAAACTAGAGTCTTTCTAAATCTTTTTTGAAAGGGGACTTTTATTTGAAGAATCAATTATGATCAAAGTAGTGTGCTACTGGATTTCTTCAAGATTGTGTAGAGGCCTTTCTTTCTGCACTAATCAGGGAGTTATTCTCAACCTTTCTTGAACCTGTTTGATTCAAGATTTGTGTTGTGTTCATTGAATTCTGTGAAATTCTTGAACAATTGAGTTTTTGGGCTATAGGAGTTAGCCTTGGGTTTCTGCTGAATTGATTGGGAGCAGCAGGGAGTAGTGGATTAATTTAACAGGTTTCTTGATTCTTACAAGGAGTAGGAATTGGTTGATTGATTGTATGTAAACAATTAATTGATTTAGTGGAACTTTCTTTGTGTGTGGTGCAAAGAAGACTGGATGTAGCCCTTGAGGAAGGGTGAACAAGTATAAAATTGATTGTGTCTCTTCTTCTTAACCCTTCTCTCACAATCTTGATTTGTTCTTGAGCTGTCAACTGAAATTAATTGGAAGTTGATTTGGTTTTGGTTAAGTTGCTGAAAAAATTTGATAATCTGCAATATTTCATATATGGTTTTAATTCTAAATAAATCTTATCTGGAAGTTGTTTTGTACTGATTGATATCATGTTTCTGCATACTTGAGGTTTTATTACTGCGGTGTGGTTTTTGATATTTTTACTACAAGATTGCATTATGTTCACTGTGTGCATCATCAAACCTTGCTTTGAAGTCCTGTAATTGATTCTTGTGTATTGGTGTATATGTGATTAATTCATTTACTGAAAGTTTCTTGTGCAATCTGTTTTGCAAAGGTCTTTTAATTGAAATTGTCTTTAATCAAATCTGATTTAATATCAATTTTTTGCATAATCTGATAATTCGGATTTGTTGCTGGATTGTAGGATTCTATCATAATACCTTGGCTGAATTTCTGTCATAGTTAATTATGTGTTTCATATTGTTTTGTAAAAACTACATACATCTTGTTTCTGCTATTTTAAAAATCTTGATTGCATTAAATTGTGATTGTAATTCATTCTGTTTGTCTTTTACTTAGCATCTAATATAAATCAATTTATTCGAACTTGAAGCTAATTTATTTTCTACTGAACCTTATATTCTTAATCACTGAGTTTCACTAAAGATTTTCTAATTGCGAAAATTGTTTTTTGATAATTAAATTGTAAAAGTCTTTTAAAGTTCAATTCACCCCCCCCTCTTGATCTCAGCCAAATACGTTTTCAAAATTGTTGTTGTTAGATTGAGATATAAATTTAATTTATGAAAATCTATTTTTTAAAACTATCTAACGTACCCTTATTTTTATGTGGTATTTGTTTTGTTTTGTTTTTAAATTTGTGATGATCGTGTATATTACACGTGAGCAGAGGATTTGACAGGTGGTGTGCGTCCCAAGTGAATTATTGGAGAAGCTTTATTTTATTTGTAATTTGACGAATATGTTTCTATTAAATCTTATTTGGAGAAGTATATTTTGAAATACATGATGAATATATGGACTTTTATATTCAAGTTTTTTATATAATTTTTTATGCAATAAAGTTTCTATTATATGAGAAATATGGGATGTTACAGTTATGATGCCACAGCAGCAACAACAGTACAATTCTGCCCATTTTTCAGTCTATGTTTGTCCTTCATATTTTAACAGTCAATTGGCATCATAAGTGGGGATATTTGAGAATTTAAATCTAAGTTAAAAAGAATAATCAATTGGCAGTTCACAAATTATAATTAAGTAAGAATAATTAGGAATTAATGAATTTAAATATGAATTAAGAGTAAGTTGAATGATATCAGTATAGATATACATAGGAAATAGGGGACAACACACGAAAAAGAGAAGAAGAGAGAGACACAAAAATTATAGTGCTTGAAAGATTATTCTGTGTTTAGAGGCATTGAGAGCAGAAGGAAAAGGAAAAGATCCTTATTAGTGTTTCAAAGGGTATGTTTCATAGTTACAAATTATCTAGTTTTTATGTTTAGATGTATATACCTGCTTTATGGTGCCATGTTCTGTTTACCCTGCATTCATAAAAATGTAATATTTTAGCTACTGTCATGTATCGATAGAAATATTCTATTTTAATTGTTACACTTTGCATGTTGTTTTTAATGTGAAATTATCAAACCACGTTAGAACCCGAAACCAAAGTCCCAAGCAAACCATGGCCGCGCCACAATCAAACCCAAAAAAACCTAACCATACATAACTCAAATAAAAAAAAACATATCCTTACTAGTTTAGCATTCCATCAATCCAACACGACAAACCTTTACGCCGCTGGTGAATTGCTGCGGCGCCTCCCAAATAACCCTGTCACCATTGCCGTTTTTTTTTACCCTAAGTGCCATCTAGGTGAATACATGGACCCGCCAATATACTGTAAGCCCTTAACTTCAATAAATCAATGTTGCCACGTTGAATCAATATGGCTAATATAAAAAAACAAATAAAAGAAACATTCAACACGTTGGTTTCAAAACCCATGGCCCCAAATCTAACATTTTTTTAATTTTTTTATTTATTCATTGCTATTATGAAAAGAAATTTTACTTATTGATAGTCATTTTAGTTTTTTTTTTATTGGTACTGAACTTTATCCATACCACGTAGATAAAAAAAAAGTAATAATTTCATCAAGTTTTTAGTTACATTTCATTTAATATTTTACTTAATACCAATAATCACTAATTGCATATTTATTGTTTTTTTTCCTCTTTATTTTATTATTTTAGTTGCGATTTATTTTCAATCAAATTTATAAATAATCACTCTTGTGAATTTTACGAAATAATAATGTAAAACAATTTCAAAAAAAATATATATATATATATATATATATGAAATAAAACAATTAAAAAAATATGTATGTGTATACATAAAACAGTTCTTACAAAAATAAAAATAAAAATAGCTTTTTTTTAAATATAAGAGAGTTTTAAAAATTAAAAAAAAATAAAAAAAATTTTAAATAAAAATATAAAAAACAATTTCCAAAATAAAACAAAACAGTTTTAAAAAATTAAAAATCTGTAAAATAGTATAAAACAATTTTAAAAATTAACAAAAATATAAAACAGTTTTAAAAATTAAAAAATAAAAAACAGTAAAAATTAAAAAATATAAAACAGTTTTAAAAATTAAAAAATACAAAACAGTTTTAAATAAAAATATATAAAACAGTTTTCAAAATAAAACAACACAGTTTTAAAAAATTAAAAATCTGTAAAACAGTATAAAACAATTTTAAAAATTTTAAAAAAATAAAACAGTTTTGAAAATTAAATATAAAACAGTTTTTTAAAAAATAAAATATATAAAACATTAAAAAAATATATGGAAAAATATATAAAGCATTTTCAAAAAAAATAATAAGAATATAAATATCAAACACCAATCAACTTTCAAAATTAGAACTACGTGAATTCTTATTTTCTTTTGTAGAAATATATAGGAATAAGGTTAATCCTTGTCGGACCCCAAAAATAAAAATATAAAAATATATGTTTATTTGTCTTATTTTTTGCTTATTATTTTTATGTGCAGAATTGTTATTTGTTTATATTATATTTATTAGCATGTTTTCTTTTGTTTGTTTATTTATTTGTTTTGTTTTTATATTTTGTTTGTTTTGTTATTTTATTCGTCTTTATTACTATTATTTGGGAAAAATGACATTTTGAAAAATCACACTTATTTTTAGTCATTTGATTAAAGGTACCGTCTTAGGACGGGTATTGTGGGTGCTAATACCTTCCTCACATGTAACCAACTCCCGAATCTAAAATCTGGTTCATAGACATTTTATTTTTGGTTTTTTTATGGTTTTCCATAATAAACTATGGTGGCGACTCCAATCTCTATTTAAATATATCTTAAAATTACATTTTGATCGCCCCGTCATGATTTCGGCTGCGACAAAATTTGATGTATTAATAGAATGGAGTCATGACCCTATTTATAGGATACTTGACTAAGAAGTCAAAGAGTAAAAGAGAGGGAAATTGAAATTGAATTCCCTCATGCACTCTTAAAAGTTTGCCACCTTCAGTGGATCTCATCCATGTGCACAGTTAGCTATCTTTTCATATTTAAGATGTGTTAAATATGATCCTTACCTTGCATATGAGCTCACTTATTTCTTGAAAGACTATGGTCAGATTTTGTAGCTTTGTGGGTTGAAAAGAGTTGCCCAAAATGCCCTTTGCTTTCTTTATTTCCTACTCTCTATGCCCTTAAGTTTATTCGGCTTGATAGCCCCAAATACAACAATTGTTATTTGCACCTATTTTAACAATTTAGCAAAAATAAACTAGAAAGTAAATCTTAATGACAATCAAAGTGCACTCTATTTTACAACAAGTAAAACTAATCAAGATTTACCCCATCCATGCATTCATCACCTTTGTCTTATTGGTTACCTCTTATGATGTCTTCTTGAGCTTGAGAAAGCTCAACTAAACCTAATCTAAACATTATTAATTAGACCTAAAAAAAAGACAAACTTTTTTCTTGAGCAATAGCATGTTATCTTGTCATTCTTTTTGTGAATATGTGTTATTTTTAATTTCTTCTGTTATTCATGCACTCATGGCTTTGTGTCAATATCATTTTAGAAAATGTTTGAGTTTCTGATGACAACTTTATTAAGCTCTTCTTATTTGGTGAAGGACAACCTTTGATCTATAACTACTTATGTTTTGGTGAAGGACAACCTTTGATCTTACACTACTTATGTTTTAACAATAAAAATAACATGTAGAATTAGAAAAAGGCGTGGATTTGTTACAATCTTCTTAGATAAGTATGAGACTTCTTTTATGCGATTAGACGAGCTTGCTTGTAGAAGCGTCTAAACATGTCTTCGTGAGTATGCCATCTTATGAACTCAAGAGCATCTCTGTTCATCAACTTGTATAACATCCCAAAATTTTAAGCATAATGTTATCAAAAATATAAAAATTTCTTGACAACTTGAAAATATAAAATTATTTAATACCGCCAAATTATATCGTCTGATAAGGTTACTAGGAAGAACTCTTGATACAAAATATTCCAGAAAAGATTTGAAGATTTATGAGTCAAATCTTATATCTAAGAAAAATATATCATGGGATAAGACGAAAGATTATAAGCCTACAATAAGGTGTACACTACTAGATAGAGTCAAAACCAGAGAAGGATTATTAGTTCATCAAAAGAAGAATGAATATTTAAGTTCTATGATGCAAGGTATGATTTTAGACACTAGACTATGCCAAAATTTAGAGGATAGATGATGTTATGGCGATCTACGTAAAGGATCCAATTTCTACTCGGTGGATGATTATAATATGTTGCCAGATGATACTGAAATCAAATGTTAGAATAAAAGGTTCAATATTATTGGACACATGAGATGAAGAATTTATCAAATGAAAGTTTATCCATATTTTAGGTATTGAATAATTTTTGTGTTTATTTTATTGATGGTTTAACTTTTACATTTACTCTAAGAGATATCAGGTGATGCAAATTGGGACAGAGTGTTGGACGAACAAAATAACCACTGTCTATAGACTATTAGACGAATCAATAGAAAGTAAGTTTTCCCTATTATAAAGGATTATTAGAATTTCATCATGATGGGACAAGTTTAACCAAAGAGATAAGGACTATCTCTTAGGAAGATTGATATAAATATCTTTTCACAATCAATGCTGTAGATAAGGATGAATATGTGGATCTCATTTCATACTATTTACCATAGACACATCACTTCTTAGTACTTATCTCTTTATTTCCAAATCCAAACTCGTAAGAATAAGTAGAATTACAACTATGTAGTTACAAAAGAGTAATGACTACCATGGCTTCTCTATAAATAGGACCTATGAAATCATAAATCACACCAAAATATAACAAAAGAAAATATGAGAAAAACTTAGAAAACATTTGTAAGGGAAGCTCTGCTTCAAACTCCCGAGGTAAGGGAAATGAGATATGTATATGTATTTCATTTTGGTTTGTATTTCTGTGAAATAACCCTAAATCCTCACAAACTAAAAATATTTCTCAAAAAATTATCAAAAACTTTTATCAAATTTTACTCAGGTTCTTTATAAAATATTTCATTACCTGAGATAAACTGATGTTATAATTCATATTTCGACTCCCAGTTTATATGAAATCTATTTTAAAATATTAGTCAGTTTACATAACCTTACTGCAAAATTTCATTGATAATATTCCTGATATCTATTGTGATTTCCCTTGTGTGAGAAGGTCTCACGATCATGATGTCCCAGTTTGACATGTTTGTTGGAGGATTTGATTCCTTGGGGATTGAGATGAGTTAAAGTATTGATGATGAGGATTGATCGTCTATCCTGACTAGTCATTACTGATGTCACTTTTATTATTATGAGTATCATTCTCAATATTGACTTGTCGTATGAGTGAAATTAATATAACTGAATATAATAAGAATGATAGGAATAATGATCATGAACTTTCATCCAAATGTTTGGTGAATATCATATTCCAAGTATTTTCCTAAAGATTATTCAAATGACACAAAGAATGAATATTACAAATGATTTGAAATGATTGTATTATGCTATGTATTCATAAAAATCTATTATTTGGTTTTTTAATCAAAATCGATGTAGTATTGTTTTGATATGTATATATATCTCACTTTTTTGTGTTTTCTTGATCCATGAACTACAACTGAACAATTAGAGAAAGTCTTTGTGATCCCTTAATGGATGTGACTCAACCTAATCTTCTGGAGACTCTAGGACACACATGAATGGATGTTGTTCCAACCTGGCCTCTAGAAGGATCTAGTAAACCAGAAGGGGTTAGAGGACTCTGAAGAATGGCTCGGCTAAACCAAGACTAAACTCCATCAACTTGGAGCAAAAAGAGTTGTAGCTTAGAGTCAAAAGAGATGAAGTACAAATTGTTTAGGACTCCAACCTCTATCTTAGTGTAACAAACAAAACTATTATGTAAAATTTCATATCACATGTACCTAGTAGAATCATTGATTCAACTCAATGTAATATATTTAATTTTGTCAAAGTATTTCTCATCTATTTTTTTTTTCATTAGACGAAAAAAAGTTATTTTACAATTAGTTTAATATAAGAAATGCACACAATAGATACCAGACGTAAATAAACACATAACAAATCCTTTTAAACTAAAATGTAGAACCATGATTATAAGTTAGACAAAATTTGTTACATGGTATAAGAATGATATTTTGTCTAATACAATATTTTGTCTAATACAATACATTAGATTATTTATCTATCCTATATTAAAGTCTTAAGTTCTACTACCAACTTTTGATATTCAATTCTAATCTATCAACATTATTTGATAGATTTGATCTAAGTATAATGGGTTTATACTTCATAATTATATTTTTATACTACATAAAACTCTTATCCTTGAGATATACATCAATATTTTATCAAAACTTTTTGATTTGATTGATTGATAAGCTATTTTTTTCTAATCCAGTATACTTAAAGATGTTTCTTTTTTAATATATCTTATTAATAATTTTAAAAATTTAATACAAGCATAAATAAAAGAATACTATTTTTTTATATTATAGTTTGTTGTAGAAATATAAAGTTAAATAGAAAATAAAAAAAAAATAAATTAAATGATTTCCATTTATAATTTGACTAAATAAGTATCTCCTATTTATACATACAAATATTTCTCAAAAACAATGCCACGTCTTACTCAAATATCATTATTCACTTAATAATATTAAACATGAAATATAACAAGACATGTACAAATACTATTATTATTTTTTTGTCATATCAAGTCCAATGTTTATATATGCAGCATTGAAAAATGCTTATTTTTCGTATACTCAATTTGTGGACCCACTAAAGTCGTATTTCGAACTCTCCCTTGCGAGCAAGCATACACTTGCACATATAGCTTCAGTGCTGTTGAGTTAGTGGGCGTATAGTATCACTCTCAGAAGTAGAGAAAAACAGAAAAGAAGAATGCGTAGCGATGGGATCTTAGGAAACAGAGAGGAGAGGGGAAGAAAGTGGTTGAGGAGAAGGGAGAGATGGCTGGTGGTGCTGGGCGTCGTTCTCCACGCCGTTTACATGCTCAGCATTTTCGACATCTATTTCAAGACTCCCATTGTCCGCGGCGTCGATCCCGTCACTCCTCGCTTCGCCGCCCCTGCCAAACGCCTCGTCCTCCTCATTGGTACCGTTCGCTCCATCCTTCGCTCTTTGCTTTAACCTAAATCGATTAATCAAATACTTATTCGAATCATAACGCAGCTGATGGTTTGCGCGCCGACAAGTTCTTCGAGCTGGACACGGACGGGAATCACCGTGCGCCGTTTCTCAGGGGCATAATCGAAAGGCAGGGTCGTTGGGGGGTTTCTCATGCTAGGCCTCCCACAGAGTCCAGGCCTGGTCATGTTTCCATAATTGCTGGCTTCTATGAAGATCCCAGTGCAGTTACAAAAGGCAGGTTTCCTTCTCCTTTTTTGTTTGGCATCACTGTTGTGTTCCTTAAAAGGCTTTAGTAGTTGTTTCTTCCTTAAGTCCTCACCTTAAACAGGAGCAGAGTTGTTTTGGTTATACTTATGCGTAAATATTTCAAAGAGAGAAAACTAAGAAGGAATGGAAATGAAGTTCTACTTACATTAATAAGCTCATTTGTATAAGCTTTTTCATGTGATTTCTCTAATTTTTTGTTTTTGAATTTGTGCATGAAGTTGAAATTAGCTTGTATTTTCTTCTTATTGTTTGTGTGTGTGCTTAAAGAGTGGTTTCGGCTCCTTGCAGGGTGGAAGGCTAATCCTGTTGAGTTCGATTCGGTGTTTAACAGAAGCCGGCATACCATTTCTTTTGGAAGTCCTGATATAGTTCCCATTTTCTGTAGTGGCTTGCAGCATTCCACCTGGGATACCTATCCCCATGAGTTTGAAGACTTTGCAACTGGTTTGACATCATCGATCATTTTTTTTATTTGTTGTTTGATATAAAGATTAAACATCTTAAGCTTTTGGGGCAATTGGTTTATCCTAGTCTTCTTCATTTTAATGTGTGAACTTACTAAAAAATTGGTTTAGAAACTTTAGGGGAAAAATATGTTTTGGGTCCCTGTACTTTTTTTCAAACTTAGTTTTGGTCTTTGTATTTTCAAATTGATGATTTTGTCCTTAAAACTTTGCAAAAAAAAAAAAATGTGAAATTTAGTGTTTTTACCTTCTTGTGGCTGTAAAAAGTGTCACTAAATTTATTCATTTAGCGACATCATTTTCCTCGGTCCATTACAATTTGCCTTCTATTTTTCAAAACCTATTTTCCCAGGTTGGACTCTACTGACATCTTTTTCAATTAAAAGTTTCATTGTCAACATTTTTTTTTGTCTAGCTAGGAGCTTCTTGAGATTTGGACTACTGAATTTGTGACCAGAAGTTATTGGATTATCTATTCTTTTCAACTAAATTCACTCGTAAAATAGCATGTTGTACCTGTAATATTTTTATATGATGTGGTTGCTTCTTGTTGAATTAAAGTAAAATGCTTGAAACATTGGTGATTAGGAGCTTCTGACTTTCTATACTTCTCAATTTTTTTGCTTCTTGCTATGTTATATGAGATTTATATTGTACAGATGCTTGGTGTGTTATTGGTTATTTTTTACTACTTATTCAAATAATTAGTTGCTGATGCCTTCTCAGCCCTACCTCTCATCAGTTGGCTGGCCCAGTAGCATGGATATTGAGAAACTTAGTTTTTGTCTAAACATTACAGCTTTACTTATTGATTTTTACCTCTTAGAAATAAACATCAAATGTGGCTGTTCATGTATTTTTATTTTATTGCCTTTCTACAATTTTCTTGGTCTTTATTGTTTCTCCATCACCCCAAGCCTCCCTCACTCTCTACTATAATTTCATGCATGCAGGTACTTAAAAGAATATGAAAAAGGTCTGATATTTGACCATGTTCATACCTTGTAAAATAATAACTGGTGTGGTCAAAATGCTATATTGTAAAATTTTCCTGCTAATGACCAGTTACAGGGATCCTGGGTTGTAGTATACTAACTGGAAAATAAAATTTTTATCATGCACATAAATACTTCATAAATTCTCTAATCCTTAATTTCATTCATTTGGTATTGTTGATTCTTCATGCAGATGCATCATTCCTGGACATGTGGTCTCTCGATAAATTTCAAAGCCTTCTTAATAGGTCCAGAGAAGACCCAAAATTAAAGGAGTTGCTGCAGCAGGATAATCTTGTTGTTTTCCTCCACTTGCTTGGATGTGACTCTAATGGCCATGCACATAAGCCCTATTCTTCCATCTACCTAAACAATGTTAAGGTTGTTGACCATGTAGCCGAAAGTGTTTACAATCTTGTTCAAGATTATTTCAAGGACAATCGTACAGCATATATTTTTACTGCAGATCATGGAATGAGTGACAAAGGTTGCAAATTATTTTCTCATATATTACCTCATCTCAAACAATAGTATGTTGATTTAAGTATAGATGTTGAGACTTGCTGAAGCAAGGATTTGTCAAAAGGATTTCTCAATATCTACCACTTATTAGCTTCTTAATATTGACCACAAAGTAAACAAATAATAAGCTTAGTTTGAATCAAGATTGCATATTTCAATCAAATAAGAGCTTATTTGTGAGTGTGACTGAAGCCTGCTGAAATAAGCTAAAAGTGAGGTTAGAGGAAGGTCAAAAAAGCTGCTTTCATGAGCCCAAATAGGTTTTTCCAAGTGGCTCCTTAATCCACGAGTTAAATTGAAAAGATAATCTCATAACTTGGATTATTTTTAGCTTCCATTTTTCTTTATCGCCTTTTGTTATCACTTCTATAAATTCTTACAAAAAGAAAATGAAAAGGAAAAACAAAAGCCTTTTTGTACTATGTGGGGTTGGTCACATGTAGCTCATATTGACAAATTCAACCAAAAACACCTAAACCATTTCTCCATTTCGTTCACCTAGTTTGAATCCTTTGATTACATTTTATATTTTAGATCCAAATACCTATACTGTTGAACATGAGTTATGTTGCAATCTTCAATTTTCACCTCTAAGCCTTTAAGATTTTTGGCTGGTGTCTATATTTTGCTAGACTTGCATTTAACATGCTCTTTTTAGTTTTATATTCAGAAACCATGTGATTCCAATGCTTTTCCATCCCATTTGTTTACTATTTATTACCACGTGGAGACGACATGAAATAATGCATTAGGTTGTTTCTCCCAGCGTTAGTCCTTGCCTTGGGCTTGAAAGAATATTCAGTTTCTCAATACTTGAGTTTCTTTTGTGGCTCCTATAAAGTTCTTATTTGATTGTTCTTTTGAAATAGTGTCTTAAAGTAATGCTTTTATGTGTTTTTTTTATGTAACTTCTAATCATAGGAAGCCATGGAGATGGGCATCCTTCAAACACTGATACTCCTCTTGTTGCTTGGGGAGCTGGTGTTAAGAATCCAAAGCCAATATCTAGCAGCAACCATTCTGATTGTGGATTTAAGTTTGTTGACGACCATGTGCATGATGCACCAACACCAATTGAATGGGGCTTGCATGACATAGAAAGGGTGGATGTCAATCAGGCTGATATTGCACCCCTCATGGTTGTAAAATTTATTTTTCCTTAAGGATTTCATATTGTAGTGTATATTTCTTCAACCATCCTTTGGTTTCATTGATTTAATCTACTTGTTTTTTTTGACAGTCTACACTGCTTGGTCTGCCATGTCCTGTTAATTCAGTTGGAAGCTTACCCCTAGATTACGTTAACATGAGCAAGGTATCTTCCTCTTGTTCTGAATTCTGATTGATAAAGAACTTATTGTTAATTTTCATGATAGCTGTCTAATGTGTTTATTCAATATTTTCATCAGAATGTTATGATCTTTTATGTATTTTCATTGTCATACTTGTACTAAAGCATAGGAAAGTAAAAATTCTGTACATGACAAAAGGACTATTAATGGGTGGATGATCTGAGATTTAATTTATTATGTTTCAGGCTGACGAAGTTGAAGCTGTTTTATCCAATACAAAAGAAATACTGAACCAGTTTCTTCGCAAATCATGTATCCTTTGCTTAAATTGATTATTATCTTTGATATGTACCAATTTTCTCCTCGATTTCAGCATGGTTTCTTCTGCTGTGGTTGTGTCAAAGGATTATGAAGCATTCAAACTTGTGTGTGTGTTTATATATATATATATATATA
>Ga0099824_1000357_pt1 | contig 50895 bp, 40 predicted proteins | sample SiratrowhiteBW_FD_76837 | JGI IMG/M metagenome (GOLD analysis project Ga0099824, IMG submission 76837) | Root nodule microbial communities of legume samples collected from California, USA - Siratro white BW | ecosystem: Host-associated > Plants > Roots > Nodule | place: USA: California... | reverse complement strand
GTATTAGAACTTTTTTTTTTTTATTTAGTTGGAAAAATTTATTAATTATGATTTCAAGCTATTTTTATAATTATTTGGTAGTAGTTTTTATTTTTTAAGTTAAGAAATATCAAAAATAAAAAAACAAAAATTAAAAAAAAAAAAAAAAAAAAAAAAAACTATCTTCCAAGCAAGACCAAGCAATAGACCCTTAGAAGATCATGAACAATTTTAGTTAGAAAGATTAATTTTGTCAATTTCCAAGCATAGCCTATTTTCAAGGCAGCAGTTGGAATAACAATAACACACATCATTTACACAAGTAAATGATAACCACTTGATGAAGATCAAACGACTAATATTTGAACTCTTTACCATAATAAATATTATGAATAATGTCACAAAATTTTACGTGAAAAGTTGTCCATCTAACCATATATGTCATCAAAACTCTATTAAAAACCTGCCATCTGTGCCAGATAATATTTTTCTAAAGATAATGATTTTATGCAAATTCAGACATCTATGTTTGGTATTTACAACAAATTCAATACGTTATATTCGAATTATTCATCCTCTTTTCTCAACAAAACTCAAGCGATTTTGACATTCAACCCATAATGCAACTTTCAAAAACAAAAAAAAGTTGTTTCTCAAATCATGGGCATGATTACTGTTTCTCAAGCTTTTTCTCCTCACCCTGTCCCAAACCCTCTTACCTTGTCATACGTTATTACCAATGCTTCCAATTTGATTCTGATACTGTTCTTCTGTCTTTTTGTGGCCACCATATTTTCAACAATAGTTGTTATTCTCCTATTGAAATTATGCGAAATTACATCAGATATTCTTCTTGAAACACTTGACGATGACATGGAAGATGGAAGAATAACTTTGGTAGTTGAGTCTTTTCTGACTTACCAAGATTCTTTGAATCAAATAAGTCATAGAAGGGAAAGATTACAATCATATTCACAAGCTTTTGAGATGAGATCAATTCATAAAGGTTCATCAGTGAAACTGCCACAGCTTGTGATTTATGGACAAAACCAAAATGAGTTGAGTCCATTTTGTAGTGATTGTGTCATATGTTTGGAGAGCTTCATCACTGGGGAGTCTTGTCAAATTCTTCCACCTTGCAATCACTTGTTTCATTCTTACTGCATAAAGCATTGGTTGAAAGACAATGCCACTTGCCCCATTTGTCGAAGTGTTTATTAGAAATATGATATAACTTACACAGCGGATGCTACAAGTTTTGTAGCAAAAAATTTGATAATGTAAAGCTGTTCATTTCTTTCCTTTTGTTGGGAGATTTCGTCATTGTACATATTTCCTTTGTAAGTACTCATTACATTTTGTTCATTCATCTCATTGCCTAGCAAAGGTGTGAGAAAAAAACCAAACCAGAACCATATTGAACTGAACAAAAAATTCGAACTTTTTTTTTAAGATAAACTGAACCACATGAAAATGGTGTATTCAAATCAAAATATTTTGATAACGGAAAAGTTTCACCTCAAACAAATAGAAAACCTCACATTGGAGACACAGAAAAAGAGAATTTTCTTTATTTAAATTCAATTAATACTAAGTAGTTTTCTTTGTTTTTAATGTTCTTTCATGGTAAATATCGAACCATTTTGTCCTTAAGTTAGTGGAATCTTACGAATTTGTCTTTCTATATTTAGCTGCAGCGTGTCTTATTCTCACGTTCATATTGATGTGTTTGTTTCATTCTCTTATGAGAAGCTTGGCTTTTTGGTATATTCAAAAGCTTATAACTTTTGTTAGATAAAGGGCTTGAAATAGTTGTTGGCTTTTAAGCAGAAAAATAATTTTAACAGAATAGAAAATTCGAATAGTAATAACGTTTCAAACTTTAAACAATCGATAACATCCTTGAGTCTAAATTAGAAAAATAAGATCCATGTCCTTACTTCAATAACATCCTCAAGATTAGAAATAGAATTAACAAATTCCTAGAAACTAAACTACCCATTTTGAAGCTACAAATATTCAGGCATATATTCATATACTTTGATAGAGTCTTAGGAATCAAATTTTGGATTGAAAGTTTCTCAGCTGACATGTCCTCTTACTGTAACAAAATTTATTTTGCATACACTATATAGATTGCAACAACACAAAGACAAAATTATATGAACTTATAAATGGTCTAATCTTGATTCCCTATGATTAGACCATTTGCACTTGGGTGTCAAAAAGTGCATTTTACAAGTTGGTGGTCTCTACTTCAGCTTCTGATTCAGCAACCACAGGCACCTTTTCATAAACCTTAGATCCTTTGAGTTTTTGAGGCAGAATACAATGAGCGCCCAAACGTTGCTGGAAGTAGATAATGATAGCAAAAAGGATACCACCCAATGGAATGACAATATCCCAAGAAGTGGAGTAAAAATCTGCACTTGGATCTGCATAGATGTATGATCCATTATCTAGTTGAGCATAATTATGAGTCCTGTAAAGATCATAGGCATGTGGCAGCAGCCTCACAAAAGTAGTTCCAAAGTAAAAAGAACATGAAAGAACATTCTCCCTAGTGTTAGAGAACAGATTTAGAATGATCTGTGGCAAGAGAAAGCCATCCAACACCAAACCACCGTAAGATTTTAAGTTCTCCCAAGATGAATGATGTTGGTTCACTGGAGTAATCACATGAACCTCCCCATCTCTCTTCAACTTCCACAGCAATGCAATCAATAAGCCAGCTGCATACAAGGGTAGAGTGACATAAGCAGCCTTCCTCTCAGCAATCCAGAGGCTTTTATTGCTTTCATCACTCTTTCTTGATGACCAAGTTAACTGAAGGAGTCGGAACTGCAACAAGAAAGCTACCATGGTGATTAGCCTTACAGCTATTTCATTCACTTCAAGCCAGCCAACAATTCCAAACACAAAGTTTTTGTTGTTGGGATTTTGAGCAAGAAGTGCTTCAAAGTTCAGAACAAGGGGTACCATGTGGCCCAAAGTAAGCACTGTCATCATAACAAGTGAGAGCAAAGGGAGCATATTGGGGTGTTTCTTCACATGGTAGATCTGCAATCCCACAAAAACACATGCTAGAGTAGTAGATATCAGAACCATGATGGTCTCCATATCCATTCTCCAAACTGCCTTTTCAGCTGCTTCAGTGTAAAATGCAGCTGAAGATAACTCCAAAGTTTTGAAGTAAAGAGGATCTGAACTCTTGCGTGTGCTTTCAATGCTTCCCTTAATGAAGATTCCTTTTTTTGCATCCAATGGTGGTAGCTGAAACTTCACTACAATCTCACAGTCCACAGAATTAGCTGTTGGTATGAGAGATTTTGAGAGAAGATCACGGCAACCTACCATACACAAGTTTCCTGCTCCAGCATCATAAATTCCTTCAGCAGAAATCCTCACTGAGAAAGAGGACTGATTAAGCAGGGAATTCTTGACATTGGTTGAATTAAACCACAGTGAGATTTTGTAGCTAATATTAAACAAATCACCACTGTTGAGTTTTACCTCAGGAACATCTACCATGGGGCTTAAGGCATTCTTACCCCAGGAAGAGACCTTATCACCAACAGCCAAGGGAGATGAATAACCCCAAGCTACTCTTTTGTTGGACTCAGTAACTGTCATGTCAAATCTCAAGTCATAAGAATAGACATCTGGATATCTTTTCCCCTCGTTCTTCACAGGCTTGTGTGTTGGGCATGATTTCTTAACTTTTTCCAGTTGGCTATACTCATACTTTGTAGCTTGAAAAATTCCCGGCCTACCATCCTCTTCATTTCTAAATGTTATCCTCTTGAAGTAGCTTGGATCGTCAGAACTCTTGTTGCTCCAAATTTGGCCAACTAAGCTACTAGTGCTGTTGATTGACCAAGTTGTGGGGAATCTCAATGTTAGTCTTATTGAGCAATCACCCACATGAGAACCAGCCAAAGATGATGCCTTGGCCATGATATGACAAGCCACCACACACAACATGCCTTTCTTCTCATCCCACCATCCCTCCCCTACCAACGTAGTTTTTGGATTGAAACTTTGGCCAATCCAATAATCACTAGCATTGGAAAACCTTACCATAACCCGCAACCTATGTTTGTTGTTAGCAAGAGAACACTCGGTGCCTTTTAAAGACATTAGAGATGGCAGTTGACCAGAACTCTCACCAAAAGGAGTGCACTTCTTTGAAGAATTGCACTCAGGAGAGAACTCTAATTGAAGCCTTCTAATTTCCCTTGAAAGGGGACGTGAACAAAAACTCAACGAATTCAAAGAAAAACTTTCCTTTGCAGCATCACTCCCAGAAGAGAATTCATTGGCAACTTCTGTGGAATCCAAGGTATAACTGTAATTCCCTTTTGGAAACATCAGCACAGAAATGGGTTCAAAGTGGCTCTCATCATTTTGAGAATTCAAGCTCTCCAAACTTCCACTAACCAAGCTAGTGATATTGCTAACATTGAACACATTATCAAGCTTAAACACAACATCCAGATTAAGATTCTTACCTTCCTTGGAATACCCACTTCCAGTCCCTACCATGCAAACCTTCCCTGAAGACTCAGACCAGAATCCTTCAAGCTTGAAACTTACACGCCTTCTACGGTATCGATGCTGACGCGCATACCCGAATCTGTCACCATAACTGAAGTTCCCTACAGGGTAGTAGTAAGCTATGCTGGAGGCGAGTGATACCGAGCATTCAACTTTGAACAAGTCAGAGGACTCAGTGGCACGTGTGTAAATCTGTCGGAGGGTGAAGTATTGGTACAAGGAAGTTCCACCATCGATGATGCTATCACCTCCTGTGAAGTAACCTGTATGACGATCATCAAAAGGGAAAGAGTTGCGGGTAAGTTCAGTGGCAGTTGACTCTGGAACTATGGAACCACAGTGGTCTTTGTAAGGTGGCTGTGAAGCAAAGGAGGAGACATGGTTGAAGGAAGAAAAGGTAAGAAGAAAGAAGAGGGTGGAGAGAAGAGAATCCATGACCATGATCAAAGGTAGAGGAAAGGAACAAAGCAGAGGTTCAGTTCTGTGTTACATATGACAAGTTAAACTGTTCTTTAGTTCAGTTGTTCTTTTGGTTCTAATATCAGAGAAGAGAACACTTTCTATCCATGTAAAACCAGTTACAATTTTTCCTTAAAAATTGTAAACTATGGACTGCCAAAAAAAACTGTTCAGTAATAAAAATTACTGTTCTAATATAAAGACTAAAACTTAAAAAAAAAAAAAAATATTAAGTCATACATTTTTTTTTTTCTTTTTGTTTGACAAAAGTTCTAGGAAGTTTCTGAGTTTGGACTTTTTAAGAAAACGCATTAATCGTTCATAATGACTTGCATGGACCCTCTTTGGCAGTCTTGTTAGTAAGACATGGTGAGTATTGTAGCATTCATGATCAATGAAGATATGATGATTTATTTTCATTTAAGAAGATCCACTTTACTATTTTTAAAAGAGTTTGGGTGGAATTGTAATCTTTTGTCAAAAGATTGATCAATGATGTAGAAATCTCTTGAAATAGATAAGAATCATGTAAATTCTTTTAACCATATTATTATTTAAAATTTATTAAAGAAATATAATTTTTTTGTGAATTTTATATATTATTTAATGAACTTTTCACGTAATTTTATATTTTTTTAATAAAAAAATGTGTTGCTGGCCATTTTTCTTGTAACTATTATTGTTTTGGTGCCGCACCATTCCAATATATGGTGTCTCTCTCACCACAAGTGTCTTTTCTGTGCTCAAGCATTGACTTTTCTAATGCCCTCTTAAACCACTGTTAATTGATTGATTCTTTTAAATAGTTCTCTCTCCCGCTCTATTTACGTTTTGAGAAAGAAAAAAAAAAGAAGAAGAAATGTATACATTTTTTAACAGTTCCTTTCCTAATAAAAGTTAATTAATACAAATTCATGTTATAATACAAATTCTTGTAGTTTAAATTAATTTTGGGAGTTTAAATCAAGTTTAATTCCATATTTTAAATGTGTTTTTTTTTTTTTTTGTAAAACCCATGTTAACTTATCGTTATAAGATTCGTTCATGGTATAATCCACTTACTAAATTGAATTCAATAATATTATGTGATAGAGTACATAAAAAAAATCCTAATTTTACATTAACTAATAATAGTATTAGTACACACACATATATAATATTTATATTTTAATTTAATTTTTAAGATTAGGTTTAAACGAGTGGATAGAGTGGGCCAATGGATTAAATTTGGGAAAATTTTGTTTCGTGTTTTGTGAGAAGATGTGGTGGAAGAGGTCAAAGATGTTGCCGGCAATTTCCATAGATGGTGACGACGAAGTGTTGATGTTATTGGGTATTTAATAATATTTATTTGTGGATATTTAGACAAGGAAGTGTTCTTGTTCAACCCAGAAAGACTTGGAACAATTCGTTGGATTTGCTTGAAAAAAGTTTATGTGAGGATAAGAAGAATTCTTTTGAATTTAAATTAATTTATGCTTTTCGTATATCACTTTAAACTTTCATCTTTTTAATTTAGGCATAGTCTAATTTTAATTTATAAAAGAATTCCTTTTATCTTTCTTTTTTTTTTTTGCGAAAATTCTTATGAAAAAATTTCTAATATATTTTTAATTTAATCCAAAAAAAAAGGCTTGCTTTAATGTTTTTTGAATATATTTTTAGTGCTAAATACTTTTATATTGCATAAATATTTAAAAAATAAAGAAAATTATCAAGAAAAAAAATATTGTTTTACGTATTTCGATGGTTAAATTTATTTATTTTTCTGCTTTTTTGGATTATAAAAAAAAAACTTTATCAGTTTTTTCTCTATCTTATTTATCCATCAAATAAACTATTTTTTTGTCTTAATTCTACTGTATATTTCACCACATTATATTTCTTTTTCCATGTTTATTTCCTCTATGTTTTTATCCCTCATCCAAATTGTGCTAAGAATATATATATATGATCAAATAATTATCACCAAGACTATTTTATAAGTACTGGACTCAAATTATTAATTTGTTTACAAATTTTCACGATGACCAAAATTCAAAACTTAAGGGGCAAGAATCTGGCATCTCAAATGATTTTTTTTGTGTATTCTTCAATATTCATTCAGATAAGACTACACCAAGATGAACTTTCCCCTGCTGACCAAAAACAGATGAACTTTCCCTAAAATGAGTATCCAATAATTTTAAAATATGATCCATAGATTCATCAGTATCCAATTCTATAATCCACAAGAACACTAGTCATATAATTTCACAGTACGAGGACAAGGGCACAAGCCATGTTACAAATTTACCAAAACCAAACAAACAACAACAAAAAAAAGTATAGAACAGACACTACATTGCAACAATACATGTTCATAACTTAGAAAAAGTTTAAAATACATGAACATTGAACAGAACTGCATGAGAGTGGTGATTTGCACTTGGCATTTTACTTGTTGGTTGTCTCTAGTTCTGTTTCTGAATCAGTAACAACAGGCACCTTTTCATATACCTTAGACACTTTGAATCTCTGAGGCAAAATATAATGAGCACCAAAACGTTGCTGCAAGTAGATGATGATAGCAAAGATGATACCTCCCAATGGAATGGCAATATCCCAAGCGGTTGAGTAGAAGTCTTCACTTGGATCTGCATAGTAGTATAATCCATTATCTAGGGGAGCATCTCTACGAGTCCTGTAAAGATCATAGGCATGTGGCAACAATCTCACAAAAGTAGTTCCAAAGTAAAAAGAACATGAAAGAACATTGTCTCTCATGTTTGAAAACAGGTTGAGAATGATTTGTGGCAAGAGAAAACCATCCAAAACCAAGCCACCATAAGATTTGATGTTCTCCCAAGATGAAGGCTGGTTGTACACAGGGATATACACAGAATCTTTATCTCCCTTCTTCATCAACTTCAACAAGAATGCAACCAATAGCCCTGCTGCATACAAGACTAAAGTGACATAAGCACTGTTCCTCTCAGCACTCCATTGGCCATTCTTGCTTTCACCACTTTTTCTTGCTGACCAGGTGAGATACAGGAGCCGGAATTGCAACAAAAAAGCCACCATGGTGACCAGCCTCACACTTATTTCATTGACTTCAAGCCATGCATTGTTGAACACCCACATTTTGTTGTTGGGATTTTGAGAAAGAAGAGCTTCAAAGTTCAGAACAAGAGGTACCATGTGACCCAAAGTAAGAATTGACATCATGATCAGTGAGATGAAGGGGAGCACATTTGGTTCTCTTTTCACCTTGTAGAGTTGCAACCCCACAAAAACACATGCAAGAGTTGTAGATATCAGAGCCATGATCACTTCCATATCCGTTCTCCAAATATTTCTTCTTGCTGCTTCCCTGTAAAATGAAACTGCTGATAGGTCTAAAGGATTGAAGTAAAGAGGATCAGATTTTTTGCGCCTGCTTTCAATACTTCCCTTGATGTAGCTACTTGAGTCCAATGGTGGAAACTGAATATTTAGAAGAATCTCACAGTCTGCAGAATGAGCCACTGGTGTCTCATTTTTTGGGATAAGGTCACGGCAACCTACCATACACAAGGTTCCTGCTGCAGCATCATAAACTCCTTCTGCAGTGATCTTCACTCTCCCAGAGGACAAGTTAAACACAGAATACTTGTCAGCTGACTTTGAAAGGGACAAAACGGAGAGGCTAATCTTGTAGCTCATGTTAAACAAGTTGCTAGTACCATTGTTGGTGTCAAAGGTTGTTCCATCAGGAACTTCATCTGAGAAACTTTGGATAAAACCAGATGATCTATATTGGGCAAACTCAGAGATTTCATCATCAATAGCTATGGGTTGTGAATAACCCCAAGCTACTCTTTTCATGGACTCTTTAAGTGACATATCAAATCTCATGTTATAAGAATAGGCCTCTGGATATCTTTTCCCCTTGTCATTAGGCTTGTGTTTTGGGCTTGGACATGATTTGTTAACCCTTTCTAGCTGGCTAAACTCATACTTCAAGCCATGAACTCCCACCCCAAGATCCTCATCATTTCTAAATGTTGCCATCTTGAAATATCCTGAATCACTTGCACTCTTATTGCTCCAAATTTGTCCCACTATGCTACTAGTGTTTTTTATTGACCAAATTGAGGGGAATCTCAATCTTAGTCTTACTGAACAATCACCCACATGAGTGCCAGCCAAGGATGCTGAGGACTTGCCCATGATATGGCAAGCAACTACACACAACATATTGTTCTTCTCATCCCACCATCCTTCCCCTACTAACATAGTTTTGGGATCAAAACTCTTGTTAATTGCAAAATAACTAACATCTTGAAATTCCACCAGAACCCTCAATCTATGTTTCTTGGTGGTCAGAGAACACCCCATGCTTGTCAAAGACATTAGAGATGGAAGTTTACCAGAACTCCCACTTATACTGCAATTCTTAGAAGCATGACACTCATGAGAGTACTCTAATTGGAGTCCTCTAAGCTCCCAAGAAAGGGGAAACTTGCAAAAACTTAATGAATCTAAATTCAATGCTAATCCTTGCTCAGGATCACTCCCATCAGAAAACTCATTGACAACTTCTACAGAATCCATGGTATAATTGTATTTTTCATTTGGAAGCATCAACACAGAAATGGGTTCAAAGTAGTTATCACCCTTTTCAGAACTCAAGTTCTCCAAGCTTCCACTAACCAAGCTAGTGATATTACTTTCATTGAACACATCATTAAGCTTAAAAACAGCATTCACATGGAGAGAGTCACCTTGTTTGGAGTAACCACTGCCAATCCCCACCATGCAAACCTTCCCTGAAGGTTCATGCCAAAACCCTTCAAGCTTGAAGCTCACGTAACCTTTACGGTAACGCCGTTGACCCCCATAATATGAACCATCACTGAACATGTTGGAGCTTCTAAAGGAAACAGTGCCTTCAAGCTTGAAAAGGTTTGGAGTTTGAGTTGCATGTGTCCTCCTTTTTGAGAGGTGAAAGGAGAAACGGTTCCAAGATGCTCCAACATCAATGATGCTATCACCTCCTGTGTAGAAACCAGTGTGATGATCACCAAGAGGGAAGGCGTTGTGGTTGAGTCTGGTGGTGGGGGTGGAGTCAGGAACTGTGGAAGAACAGTGCTCTTTGTAAGATGGTGGTGAGGCAAAGGAGGGAACAAGGTTGAAGGAGAAGAAAGTAAGAAGAGAAAAGAGAATGGAGAGAAGAAAATCCATGGCCATGATAAGATAAACTATAGTAGAGAAAGTAAGAAAATTTCAATTCATTTATACTATCTATCTGCAGCAGTAGTGCATGGCAAAGAAAGACTGACTTCTAACTTAACATCACAAACAGTTTATTCAAACCGAAGAAAAAATTGCAGATCTTATCTTAGGGGTGTAATAGTTAAGAACTTTACAGTGAGAAAGTTGATAGAGGCATGTGAAGAACATAATAGACACGTCAAAACAAAAGAAAGTAGAAATGATACGTTGAAAAGTCTACTTTTTAGTTATTTGATAAACAATGATCTTAATCATCGTGGTTTAGTTCTATGAAACTAAGATAACCAATTTCCATTGAAATTGCTACAGGATTGTTCCAGAAACCAAGTTTTATGCTTTCTCACTTGAAGATTGAGTGTCTTCTTTTAAGTTTCTTCTCAAAAAACTCTAAAGCTTATCATGAATGAAAATTAATAACTTTGACAGTTATATTAGGTTAAAAATTTATGTGATATTATAAGGAAAACTTTGCTTTAAAAACCATAGCTGGCATACAACCAGATGCCCACTGCTGATCTGGTTTGGATAAGGATAAAATGAGACTTTTTTTTTTTTAAGAACATTTAGGATATTTTGTTATGAAAAGGCATAATTAGATTTTAAGTATTTAAATTTAAGATTTGAAACGTGATAGGAGTCCAATGTACCTATTTGCATAAGAGAGATTTTGTGTGAGAGTGGTTGTGGTGGCGAGTGACGGTGGGAGAACATCGACGGTGGGAGACCATCGACGGTGGCGAGTGACGGTAGTGAGAGAATCGAAGGTGGCGAGCGACGGTAGTCGAGAATCGACGGCGGCGACAGCACCTTTGGTGACGGATACGACAGCACACAGCAGTGACGATATTCAAGAGATCTGAAATTCAAATTCATTGCTTCTCAACCCTTAATGGAATATGCTAGACAACATTTTAGAGGAATATGCTGAACAGCGTTTTAGATAAAACCTTAAACATATAAATCCTAAAAATAACTCCCAGCGCCACATAAGATTGTAAAGTACATGTGTAACACCTGTAGTTGTCAAAATTCTATAATAAACAAGTTAAATATTCTATTATAAACCAGTTAAATATTGTGGAAGGGTGGTCTCTTAATCAATTTTTTTTTCTTGTCGAATCTATTTTACTATACCTCACATTCTAAAGTAAATATAGATCTTGCATTAACAATACATGGATTCTAAACAGCCTATTTATTTTAAAGCGTAAATGGACGATTGAATTTACATAAACATTAAAGTGCACAAATTTTAAATGAATATTAAAGAATAAAAATGAATGCAAACAATATTGGATAACATCTTATAAAAATGATAAGTATGATCTAAACCTTTGTGACTCACGGTAAAATGTATGGATAATATTTAATATATATATATATATATATATATATATATATATATATATATTAATCTTATAAAGATAAAAATATATATTACACAAAAAAAAAAATATATAAAATATAAAATATATATATATATATATATATATATATATATATATATATTTAAATTGGATATAGAAACGAATATATATATGTATACATTTGTTCTATTTTGATATTTGTTTTCGTTTTAAATTATTAGAATATAGTTAATTTTTTAGAAACCTATAGTTCTATGATTTTAGGTTAACTTTTCTTTGAGTCTTTAGTTTAATAACTTATTTTCTATTATATATATTATTATTATTTTTTTATAATTATTTATTTTTTTATCAAATTGTAATTTGATACTCTAATTTAATATTTATATAATTTTATTTGTTTAATATTAGATATTTAGCATTAGAGAAAAAAATATGTCTCTTTTTTACATGACACGTTATGTTTTTTTAATGTAATTTTTATTATTTATAAAGAATTATTCAATTGAAATAATAAGAGAGAAAAGTATGAGACAAAAGAAAATGAATAATTATATAAAGATAAGAATAAATAATATGAATTTGTCCTTTCGAAAGAAAGATGAAATGATGAAACACTCACCTCTCAAGATTAATATAAAAATTTCATATATGCTCATTAATTTATAAAAATTTAAATTAACAAATATTTAGAATTTTTATTAATGAATGTCATTCAAACTAACATAATATATATTACTGAGATGTATGAAAATAACATTCTTTTTCCCTTTTTAATTTATTTTAGTTTTATTCCATTATCTTCATCCACAACCACAAGTAACAAGTCGTTACGTGGTCAACTCGTTACCTATCTGTATAATTAAAGCCCACACCAAAGAAAACGTTATGAAGACTTTGTGGTCCAAGTCAACACTGAGACCTATATAAAACTAAACGTTCTAATTATATTTTATTACGAACAGCCAAAATTAAATGTAAAAATAGCATCAGTATTTTAGAAGTCGAATAATTTTTAAACAGACTATAATTGTAAGTTGCTTCAAAATTTGACTATTTATGTATAATTTATGTGACTTAGCTTTCTTTTTCTTATTTTCATATGAAATTGGGTTTTTCATTACATATAACTCGTGTCTAAATCACTAAATTGTCCAATTTTAATACATATTTACTACCACTTTTTTTACTAAATTACTTATTTTTTTTAATCAAATAATAAAAAACATTTTTTTTTCTTTCAATTAAATTAAACCAAATGTTTACTTATTTTAAGAAACCATGCTATACAAACTAATCTAATGTTTTCATGTTTATTAGAATCATCTTTAATAGTGTACGTAATTAGAAACTGTTTTTATGTTCTTTTTAGGTGATTTTATTCCAAAACTAAACAAGGAAATAACATATAAATCTTTTATGAATTATTGAAATATATGATAGGGATACAATGATTTGAAATATAATTAAAATGTATTAAAATACGGTGAATATAAAACTTAGATGATCATTGACCAGTGAAACGAGAAGAGGTTGAGAGATGCTGGGCCTAAATGTAGCGCAATACGCTGTGAAGTACCAAACACGGCAGACGCCTTCCTCCCGTACCTCCATAATTTCACCTTCACCTACATAATCTTTTAAATGATAGAAATGTTCTTGTTGAAATGATAAATATGGGTATAAAGAAATTTGAAAACAAAGGACAGAGGAGTATTTTGGTGAAGTTGGAGTGGTGTTGGTCTTTGTCATTGAAGGTTGTAGTGGTCATTGGTCATCGGTGGTGGTTCGTGTGGTGTTTGACATTATTGGTTGATGGTTGGAGGGTGTTGTAGGTGGTTGCCGTGGGTGGTAGTGGTACGAGTAGTGGAGGAAGTAAGTTATTTTCAATTTTTTTTAATATTGGAATCCAGTATATATTTTGTGTCCGATTAAAAATAATGTAATTGGATTAGGAATAGGGAGTCCAATCCGGTATACAAAATGTATATATCGGATTTAATCCCTATTTGTTATCTGGTATATAAATTTTTTTACAATATACTGGATCGGTAAAATATGGTACATTAAATATTATTGGAAGTATATACGTTCTTTTAACTTTTTTATATGCATTGTGTTGTTATAATGTAGATATGGATGAACAATGTTGGAGTAGATATTCAGAGAAAGTAGATAAGGTGTCAGATATGGACCAACTAGATGAAATTGGCTTTGTGGGAAGTGAACAAGAAAGTAGGTTGATCTTTTCAACAAATGAGGTAAATTGATTGTTGTTTTTTTTTGTAAAAAGAAGTGACACTTGATGCAATTGTATTGTGGTATATCTATTAGATGTTTGCTACATAAGATGAGTTACTTCAATGAGTTTGTAGGGTTGCGTTTGGACTTGGCTTTGTGGTTGTTATATTGAGATCTAACAAAGCAAATGAAGCATAAGGTAGAAAGACATTTGTGTTGTTGGGGTGAGAAAGAAGTGAGAAGTATAAAAAATACATAACAAATTTAGAGGTGACTATTACAGAGACAAGGAACTGTGATTGTTCGTTCAGATTGCGGGATAAACCAATGAATAATGGAGAAATGTGTGTTTTGAAAGTTATATGTGGGTTGCATAATCATGAATTGGCTTAGCCATTGGTTGGCCATTCTTATGTTGGTAGATTAAGACCTAATAAATATGCCTTAGTTGTTGATATGACAAAAAGTCAAGTGAAGCCAACAATCATCTTGCTTATGTTGAAAGAGAATAATAAAAGACAATGTCACGACAATCAAACAATGAATAATACGATGTCTATATATATATATATATAAGAGATTGCTCATAGGATCAAGAACTAAATGCAACAGTTGATGTTATTGCTAGAGCGTGACAAATACATTCACTGGAATAGATGTCATGAGTCCTCCCAAGCACATTCAATTCAGTGAAGTTATTGAATACATTTAGCATTGTGTTGTTGATGGATAACACACACAAGACCAATAAATATAGACTTTCACTGCTTGAAATAGTAGGTGTGACATCCACAAGTTTAACCTTTTCACTTTGCCTTTGTTTTGTTGTTAACTGAACGTGAAAACAACTTCATTAGGACTTTAGAAAAACTATGAGGATTGTTTTTAAGGACAGGTGCAAATGTGTATCCCAAAGTTATTGTTAGTGATAGGGATCTTGCTTTGATGAATTCAATTAGGGTTATTTTTCCAGAAGCTTGTAACTTGCTATGTCGATTCCACATAAATAAGAATGTGAAAGCTAAGTGTAAAATGCTAGTTCATCCTAGGGAGAGTAACAACCCAAAAATTATGTCTAACATCTAATATATCCAAATCAATAGGTAAATCTATCCAAATCTATTACTTTTTTTTATTTTTATTTGACTTTGACTTGGAAAGTTCTTCATCAGCTTTGTTCTTTGGCTTTAGCCATAACATGCCTTTAAACTCTTTCTCTATATCCAATGGAAACCCCTTAAAACCCCAATCACACCCTTATTCTCATTTTGTAAAATCTTTTCTTGGCCCACCTTTCAAAATCATTCAGATACTTGTAGTGCACTAATTTTACTGGTGGGGAAACTTCAAGGTTCAAACCCAATTCCTTGGTCACAAAACCACACAATCCCTTTCTAACACCTTAGCATATCCATCACTTTCGTTCACAAGGAAGAATAGTTTATACAAATTAAGTTGTTGTTTATCGACCAAAACCAGCAAAGGCTGAGCACTAGTTTGGGAACGATTCTCGTTCAGATAAAGGAGGAAAAGTTGATACAACAACCATTTTTGTGCAAGTTTACCATGGGAAACATCATTATCAACATGGTCTTCTCCAAGATAACAACCACTTACAGAAAATTCATCAATTTTTTTAACTGTAAGAGAGCCTACAGAAGGCCCATTTGAGAATTTTTAGCTTCCTTCCATGAACTTTGATTCCCTACTTCAATGCTTGATATCTCAAGGCTAATAATCAAGGGTATAGAAAACACGCAAAAAATGATCCTAGGTTGCCATCTTCTGGGCTTTGATCATACAAGCATGCTATAATTGGTGATCACGTCTTTGGCTGGCATAGAGGAAGGATAGAGCTCGAGAAATTGTGACCATAAAAGAAGCACCCGACCTATAATTGTATTTTTTTTATTACTTTCATTGATATGTTAAGACATTTAAATTAATCTAAAAATTTTCATTATTACTTCTTTTTTATTCACTTAGATAGTAGTTAAATGTTAATAACAAAATCAATAATTAATTATAACTGAAAGCATAACCCATTTGCCAGCCAGAGACGTGATCACCAGTTATAGCATGCTTGTATGATCGAAGTTTAGAAGATGGCAACCTAGGATAATTATTTTGGTGTTTTCAATACCCTTGATTGTTAGCCTTGAGATATCAAGCATTGAAGTAGGGAATCGAAGATCATGGAAGGATGATAAAAATTCTCAAATGGGCCTTTTGTAGGCTCCCTTGCTATTAAAGAAATTGATGAATTTTCTGGAGGTGGTTGTTATCTTGGAGAAGACCATGTTGATAATGATGCTTTCCATGGTAAGCCTGCACAAAAATAGTTGTTCTATCTACTTTTCTCTCTTTATCTGAACGAGAATCGTTTCCAAACTAGTGCTCGGCCTTTGCTAGTTTTGGTTAATGGACAACAGCTTAATTTGTATGAACTGTTCTCCCTCGTGAAGGAAAGCGCTGGATATGCTAAGGTGTCGAGCAAGGGATTGTAAGGTTTTGTGACCAAGGAATTGGGTTTGAACCTTGAAGTTTCCCCACCAGTGAAATTAGTGCACTACAAGTATTTGAATGATTTTGAAAGGTGGGCCAAGAAAAGATTTTAAGAAATGAGAATAAGGGTGTGATTGGGGTTTGAAGGGGTTTCCAGTAGATATAGAGAAAGAGTTTAGAGGCATGTTATGTCTAAAGTCAAAGAACAAAGCTGATGATAAAATTTCTAAGTCAAAGTCAAATAAAAAAAAGGTGATAACGGGCCAGACTAAAGCCCAATCATTATTGTCATATCTCCAGTGACATGTTTGGAGAAAAGACTCAAATTCATATATCCAGTGAAGATTCGTAGCCCTCTTGTCCTCAAAAGGTTAAGGTTGCGGTCTCACATTTATTTTTCACGAAATAATGAAAACTCACAACCCTCTCGACATGGTTAAGGTTTTGGTCTCACATTTCTTTTCATCAAATTTATTTTTCAACGAGTAGTGAAGATTCGTAGCCGTCTCGACATGGTCAAGGTCTCGATCTCATATTTTTTCAACGATAAATGACATATGACCCACTCGACTTTGCATAAAGTCAGCGTCTCAGCCATGTTTGACGTGTAACCCTCTAGTTCTTAGTAGGTCAAGGTTATAATGTCTTTCTTTTTTTTTTTAAATTCCCAGTTTTGAAAATATTTTCCATTTTATCCCGAACGAAAGCAGTTATTTTCGTCTTTACTTATCTTTTACTTTGGTAATTTGAAAATTTTAATATTCAAAATTATGTAGTAAAATCTAAGTAAAGAGGGGGAGTTGTATCACTCAATTTCGTGCGGGTGAAATAAGAAAAATAATTTTTATTATTTGTACTATTTTCTTTACTTAGAATTTCTTTTTAACAATAATGATTGGGCTTTGGTCTAGCCCGTTGTCATTTTATTTGACTTTGACTTGGAAAGTTCATCATGAGCTTTGTTCTTTGGCTTCAGCCATAACATGTCTATGAACTCTTTCTCTATATCCAATGGAAACCCCAATCACACTCTTATTCTCATTTCTTAAAATCTTTTCTTCAAAAATTTTCTTGGCCCACATTTCAAAATAATTCAGATACTTGTAGTGCACTAATTTCACTAGCGGGGAAACTTCAAGGTTCAGACCCAATTCCTTATCCACAAAATTCCACAATTCCTTTCTTGACACCTTAGCATATACAACACTTTCCTTCACAAGGGAGAACAATTTATAAAAATTAAGTTGTTGTCTATTGATCAAAACCAGCGAAGGCCGAGCACTAGTTTGGGAACGATTCTTGTTCAGATAAAGGAGGAAAAGTTGATAGAACAACCATTTTTGTGCAGGTTTACCATGGGAAATATCATTATCAACATGGTCTTCTCCAAGATAACAACCACTTCCAGAAAATTCATCAATTTTTTTAACTGCAACGGAGCCTACAGAAAGCCCATTTGAGAATTTTTAGCTTCCTTCCATGAACTTTGATTCTCTACTTCAATGCTTGATATCTCAAGGCTAATAATCAAGGGTATGGAAAACAAGCAAAAAATGATCCTAGGTTGCCATCTTCTGGGCTTTGATCACACAAGCATGCTATAATTGGTGATCACGTCTTTGGCTAGCATAGAGGAAGGATAGAGCTCGAGAAATTGTGACCACAAAAGAAGCACCCAACCTATAATTGTATTTTTATTACTTTCTTTGATATGTTAAGACATTTAAATTAATCTAAAATTTTTGATTATTACTTCTTTTTTATTCACTTAGATAGTAGTTAAATGTTAATAACAAAATCAATAATTAATTATAACTGAAAGCACAACCCATTTGCCAGCCAAAGACGTGATCACCAGTTATAACATGCTTGTGTGATCAAGTTTAGAAGAGGGCAACCTAGGATAATTTTTTGTGTGTTTTCAATACCCTTGATTGTTAGCCTTGAGATATCAAGCATTGAAGTAGGGAATCAAAGTTCATGGAAGGATGATAAAAATTCTCAAATGGGCCTTTTGTAGGCTCCCTTGCTATTAAAGAAATTGATGAATTTTCTGGAGGTGGTGGTTATCTTGGAGAAGACCATGGTGATAACAATACTTTCCATGGTAAGCCTGCACAAAAATAGTTGTTCTATCTACTTTTCTCTCTTTATCTGAACGAGAATTGTTTCCAAACTGGTGCTCGACCTTTGCTAGTTTTGGGTAATGGACAACAACTTAATTTGTATAAACTGTTCTCCCTCGTGAAGGAAAGTGGTGGATATGTTAAGGTGTCGAGCCAGGGATTGTAGGGTTTTGTGACCAAGGAATTGGGTTTGAACCTTGAAGTTTCCCCACCAGTGAAATTAGTGTACTACAAGTATCTGAATGATTTTGAAAGGTGGGCCAACAAAAGATTTTAAGAGAAGATTTTAAGAAATGAGAATAATGGGTGTGATTGAGGTTTGAATGGTTTTCCATTGAATTTAGAGAAATATTTCAGAGGCATGTTATGTCGAAAGCCAAAGAACAAAGCAGATAATGAACTTTCCAAGTTAAACTCAAATAAAAAAAAAAGTGATATCGGGCCAGACCAAAGCCCAATCATTTTTGTCATATCTCTAGTGACATGTTTGGAGAAAGGACTCAAAGTCATATCTCCAGTGAATATTTGTGGTCCTCTCGTCCTCAAAGGGTTAAGGTTGCGGTCTCACATTTATTTTTCAGCAAATAATGAAGAGTCACAACCCTGTTGACATGGTCAAGGTTTTGGTCTCACATTTCTTTTCATCAGATTTATTTTTCAGCAAGCAATGAAGATTCGTAATCCTCTCGATATGGTCAAGGTCTCGATCTCATATTTTTCCAATGATAATTGGCGTATGACTCTCTCGTCTTTGAATAAAGTCAATGTCTCAGCAATGTTTGGAGCGTATCCCTCCCATCCTCAGTAGGTCAAGGTTTTGATGTCTTTTCTTTTCTTTCTTTTAAATTCTCCATTTTGAAAATATTTTCTATTTCATCCTGAACGAAATCAGTTATTTTCATCTTTACTTATCTTTTACTTTGACAATTTGAAAATTTTAATTTTCAAATTATCTAGTAAAATCTAAATAAAGAGGGACAACAGTCAGCACTCAATTTCGTGTGGGTGAAATAAGAAAGATAATTTTATTATTTGTACTATTTCTTTACTTGCATTTTCATTTTGACAGTAATGATTGGCTTTGATCTAGCCCTTCATCATTTTATTTTTATTTTTTTCTATTTGACTTTAACTTGGAAAGTTTATCATCAGCTTTGTTCTTTGGCTTTAGCCATAACATGCCTTTGAACTCTTGCTCTATATCCAATGAAAACCCTTCAAACTCTTATTCTTATTTTTTAAAATGTTTTCTTTAAAAAATTTCTTGGCCCACCTTTCAAAATCATTTAGATACTTATAGGGCACTAATTTCACTGGTGAGAAAACTTTAAGGTTCAGACCCAATTCCTTGGTCACAAAACCCCACAATCCCTTTCTCGACACCTTAGCATATCACCACTTTCTTTCACAAGGGAGAACAATTTATACAAATTAAGTTGTTGTCCATCGATCAAAACCACTAAAGGCCGAGCACTAGTTTGGGAGCAATTCTTGTTCAAATAAAGAAGGAAAAGTTGATTGAACAACCATTTTTCTAAAGGTTTGCCATGTGAAACATCATTATCAGCATGGTGTTCTCCAAGATAAAAACCACTTCTAGAAAATTCATCAATATCTTTACTTGCAAGGGAGCCTACAGAAGGCCTAATTGAGAATTTTTAGCATCCTTCTATGAACTTTGATTCCCTACTTCAATGCTTGATATCTTAAGACATAATCAAGGGTATGGAAAACATGCAAAAAATGATCCTAGGTTGCCATCTTTTGGGCTTTGATCACACATGCATGCTATAATTAGTGATCACGTCTTTGGCTGGCATTGAAGAAGGATAGAGCTCGAGAAACTGTGACCACATAGGAAGCACCCAACCTATAATTGCTTTTCTTTTTTATTACTTTCATTGATACATTAAAACATTTAAATTAATCTAAAATTTTTCATTATTACTTCTTTTTTATTCACTTAGATAGTAGTTAAATTTTAATAACGAAATCAATAATTAATTATAACTGAAAGCACAACCCATTTGCCAGCCAAAGACGTGATCACCAGTTATAGCATGCTTGTGTGATCGAAGTTTAGAAGAAGGCAACCTAGGATAATTTTTTGTGTGTTTTCAATACCCTTGATTGTTAGCCTTGAGATATCAAGCATTGATGTAGGGAATCGAAGTTCATGGAAGGATACTAAAAATTCTCAAATGGGCCTTTTATAAGCTCCCTTGCAGTTAAAGAAGTTGATGAATTTTCTAGAAGTGGTTGTTATCTTAGAGAAGACCATGTCGATAATGATGTTTCCCATGGCAAACCTGCACAAAAATGGTTGTTCTATCTATTTTTCTCTCTTTATCTGAACGAGAATCGTTTCCAAACTGGTGCTCGACCTTTGTTGGTTTTGGTCGATTGACAACACCTTAATTTGTATAAATTGTTCTCCCTCGTGAAGGAAAGTGGTGGATATGCTAAGGTGTCGAGAAAGGGATTGTAAGGTTTTGTGACCAAGGAATTGGGTTTGAACCTTGAAGTTTCCCCACTAGTGAAATTAGTGCACTAGAAGTGTCTAAATGATTTTGAAAGGTGGGCCAAGAAAATTTTTGAAGGGAAGATTTTAAGAAATGAGAATAATGGGTGTGATTGGGGTTTGAAGGGGTTTTCATTGGATATAGAGAAAGATTTCAGAGGCATGTTATGTCTAAAGCCAAATAATAAAGTTGATGATCAACTTTACAAGTCAAAGTCAAATAAAAAAAATAAAAAAGTTATAACGGGCCAAACCAAAGCCCAATCATTATTGTCTAAAAGAAAATGCAAGTTAAGACAATAGTATAAATAGTAAAAATTATATTTATTATTTTTCTTATTTCACTCGGACGAAATTGGGTGTTGACTGATGCCCCTCTTTACTTAGATTTTACTAGATAATTTTAAAAATTAAAATTTTCAAAGTAAAAGATAAGTAAAGACGAAAACAATTGATTTCGTTCCGGATGGAATGGAAAGTATTTTCAAAGCTGGGAATTTAAAAGAAAAAAAAAGACATCATAACCTTGACCTATTGAGGACAAGAGGGTTACGCATCAAACATGACTCATGGCTAGATATGCAAAAACGAGAGGGCAATATACCATTTATTGTTGGAAAAATATGAGATCGAGACCTTGACCATGTCGAGAGGGCTATAAATCTTCACTACTGGCTGGAAAATAAATCTGATGAAAAGAAATGTGAAACCAAAACCTTAACCTTTAATATTTTTCTTCTTAAAGTCGGACGAAATTGGGTGTTGATAGATTAGATACTATGCTAAAAGGCACTCCGTGCAATCGCACAATTTCCTTAATATATATCTGAGCCAACTTTGCCATAGATATTCCCAGATTCACAGGTAGAAAATGAGCACTATTAGTCAGTCGACCAACTATTACCCACACTACATCATGAGCCCTCACTGACCTTGGCAAATGGGTAACAAAATCCATAGCAATCTTATCCCACTTCCATTCAGAAATATCCAACTGCTGCAATAAACCACGAGGCTTCTGCTGCTACATATCGAGCTATGTCTCTCTTTATACCTGACCACCAAAAGGACTCCTTCAAATCCTGATACATGTTAGTCATACCTGGGTGTAAGTTAAGATGACTGTTATGACCTTCTTCAAGAATCATTTTCTTTAGCTCCTTATTTACAGTTATACACAGGCTGCCCTTGAACCTCAACAACACTCAAAGTCCCTTGCTTTCTTTGATCCTGATACATTCATAGTGTGCCTCAGATTAGAATCATCCAACTACTTCTCCTTGATTCTTCCAAAGCCTTCATTAGTTATGGTTAACATACCACAACTAAAATGATCTTTCTGAAACGTCACCTCCAAATTCAAATCTCTGAACTCCTCAATCAGTTTCTGCACTTAAATCATCAAAGCTGACATTTCAACTGATTTCCTACTCAAAGCATCTGCCACCACATTAGCTTTCCCCGGATGATACATTATCTGGAAATCATTGTCTTTCAAAAACTTCATCCACCTTGTCTGTCTCATGTTTAACTCTTTCTGATCAAACAAGTACTTTAAACTCTTATGATCACTAAACACATGAAATTGAACCCCATATAAATAGTGTCTCCAAATCTTCAATGTAAACACCATAACTGCTAACTCTAAGTCATGAGTAGGGTAATTTTTCTCATGAACTTTGAGTTGCCTTGAAGCATAGGCCACTACTTTCTTCTCCTGCATTAAAGCACCACACAAACCCTGATGTGAAGCATTACAATAAACTTCAAACAACTTACTAGTATCAGGAATCACCAACACAAGAGCATAAGTCAATCTTTCCTTCAACTCCACAAAACTTTGCTTACACCTATCAGTCCATGCAAAATGTTGATATTTGCGAGTCAGTTTGTCAAAGGTATCACTATCCTTGAAAAATATTTAATGAACCTTCGATAGTAGCCAGCTAAACCCACAAAGCTCCCTATCTCGTAACCGTCTTATGACGTTTCCATTGTAGTACTGCTTTCACTTTAGCTGGATCAACGGAGATCCCATGAGTTGAAATGACATGCCCTAAAAAGTTCACCTCTTCTAACCAAAACTCACACTTAGAGAGTTTGGCATACAATTGTTTCTCCCCTAAAATCTCTAACACCAACCCTAGATGATTTTCCTGCTCTTCCTTAGTCCTTGAATAGATAAGGATGTTATCTATAAATACTACAACAAACTTCTCTAAGAAAGAATGAAAGATTCTATTCATGTAATCCATTAATAGAGCTAGAGCATTTGTCACCCCAAAAGGCATCACCACATACTCGTAATGCCCATAACGAGATCTGAAAGGTATCTTCTCCAAATCTTCAGCCTTCACCAAAATCTAATGGTACCCGGCTCAAGTTTATCTTTGAGAACAAGGTTGCACCACTCAACTAATCCATCAAGTCATCAATCCTCGACAAAGGATACTTATTCTTGATTATCAACTTATTTCACTGCCCATAATCTACACACAACTGAGAACTCTCATCTTTCATCTTAACCAACAACACTGGAGCTTCCCACGGTATACAATAGGTCGAATAAACTACTTCTCCAACAACTCTTTAACTTGCTTCTTCAGTTCACTCAACTCAGCAGGAGTCATTCTGTAAGGCGTCATTTAGACTGGTCCTGCTTCAGGCACCAAATCAATTGAGAACTCAACTTCTTGTTTATGAGGTAATCTAGGTATCACATCTAAAAATACGTCCACAAACTTACTCACCATAAGTATATACTGCATCTCTACTCTATTCTCTACTTTCATCTCACTCAAAATTACAAAACATTTTGACCCATCTCTCAATTTCGTCGTAACTTGATGAGCAAAAACCAAATCTGACTTCTCAAATTCTAGGAACACTAACCTTTTCTTACCATCATCTATGAGAACGTGATTGGTAGATAGCCAATCCATCCCAAGAATAGCATTTAACCCGTAAAGAGGTAGGCATATCAAGTTAATCTTGAATCTATGACCCTCCACTCCTATTGTACACTCAGCACAAACTACTGAGGTCAACACAGTTCTAGATACTGGTGTAGAAACCAGAAGTTCAAAATGCAACTCTATAACTAGAAGACCAATCTTATCAGCACACAACTTTCACACAAAAGAGTGTATCACTCTAGAATCAAACAAAACTTTCAAACATCACCAACTATGAAACAAGTACCTTGTATCAGATTGTGTGACTCTGTAACATCTGCTCCTGACATAGCAAACACTCTGCCTGTCACTCTAGGCCTGTTGCCCTCATTCTTCAACTGTTGTTGCATCTAATTTATGCATCATCACTTGCTGATTTTGAATTATGGTCAAGTTCTGCTACTGAAGAGCACTGGCCATCATCTCAATTGCTCAGGCAATTTGACTCATCTCAAATAGAGGTTGAGGAGGAGTAAGAGGTCTACAGGATCCACTCTATAAGACACAAGAAAGATTTGAGATCAATTTCTACAACTCAAGATAACTACAAAAGGTTGCTAAAATCTAACAAAGATTCCACACAAGTGAACCCACAACCCTAAAGTCACGTAAGGTTTGACTTGCTCGAATACCATAAATGTAACAACTTAAAAATTATTTCTAACATCTAATATATCCAAATCAATAATTAAAACATAATGCATAATATAGATATTTATATCAATCATTCACTAACATTGTGCTTCAAAAGATTTTCCTCTTCATAAGAAACTAAAACATAACTAATTACATTTACACATATATGCATATAAAAAAATACGAGTTTTTAAAAAACCCTTTTAAAGTTGTAACTGCCTCATTCAAGAGCATCTTTCACAGTGTCATCTAGAACATTACCTGCTCCCGTGTATAACAGGATCATTGCAATAGAAACCAACACATAACACAAACAAGAACGTGTAAGCTAGTAATTCAAATATCTCAGTTAATCTCAAATAATCACATGTATACATCATTTAAAACATAAAAATCAATTTACAACATCTATCATTCAACTCAAGACATCACATAAAATAGATTGACTCAATCTACTTCCGGAAGACTCATGCAATGAATAGACCCCAAGATTTGCACCTATCACACTACCCCCAAGTTGTGTGTCACATCTCATCACCATTAATCTCATATGACAAGGTTAATCCATATGATTGTCCTGACCAATCCTCTTTCAAACTGTAGTTTCAGTCATATAAACCTTTTTCGACTCTCACCACCTAGTAATATTCATCTATTGGATTTCTATTATTAGTAGAGTCAGGATATCAATTGTTAAACCAAATTCTTAGACAATGCACATCCTATTTACAAATGTTTTCTTTATTGAAAATACTATGTCTGCGCATCACATACAATTCATATCATTAATCATCGATTTTCATTCATCTATTCATTCACTTTTCATTTCAATTTCAATAGTCTCAATAAAACCTCACCACTTTATATAATTGCACAATATCAGATACAATTCCTCAATCAATCATGCATAAATACATCCACAGGTCATACATAGCAAAGTCTTATCACAATTCATATCTAATCCATCAAATAAAATCAAAAGTTCTCACATGTTACTTTCTAACATCAATACTCAAATTAGGTCAATTAGACTCATTCAGTACACAAGGACCAGTCAGACCTGCAAGAAAGACTTGAGCACTGATAATCACATATTCAAGTCTTCTATCCTAGAGTTCTAATTGAAAGTAACTAACCAGTATAAAAAAATTTACTAGCTTTCCTTACCTGATGATGATCTTTACACCAGGTCCTCCAATACTCAACATAGATATAAATCCCAAAATATCTAGGGATCTAGAACCAGATATCAAAATAAAACCAACACATGTTATAAACATTTGAACTTACTAAATACATCATTAACACATAATAACATAATTTTATAATCTTACCTCTTTCTCCCACACTCTCAGCCACATGCTCACTATAACTCACCAACAAAAAGCAATCTACAGGTCCTTCAAAAATCCTTCAGCCAAACTAGCATCGAGAGCACCAACAACAACACTAGATGACACACCACAATCTCTTCTACAAATAGATGCAGTCGGCCTTGTCTGACCGTTGGGTTGCGATCCACCTTCTCTAGTTCTTGCCATATCTATCAAAATTGTAATGGTTAATCAGACAAAAAACAGAAAAATATATACATACCAAACTGACCTAATTCGATATGTGTTGAGTTAAGGAAAACGTATACCGAATTGTACAATCAGACTAGTCCTACTTTAGGCACCAAATCAATTGAGAACTCAACTTCTCATTTAAGAGGTAATCCAGGTATCTCATATGGAAATACGTTCACAAACTTACTCACCATAGGTATAGACTACATCTCCACTCCATTCTCCACTTTCATCTGACTTAAAATTACAAAGCATTTTGACCCATCTCTCAACTCCGACATAACTTGATGAGTAAAAACCAAAACTGACTTCTCAAATTAAGGGAACACTAACCTTTTCTGACCACAATCTATGAGAATGTGATTGGTAGATAGCCAAATCATCCTAAGAATGACATATATTCCCTGAAGAGATAGGCATATCAAGTTAATCTTGAATCTATGCCTCTCCACTACTATTGGACACTCAGCACAAACTACTGAAGTCAACATAGTTTCAGATGCTGGCCTAGAAACCATAACTTCAAATGCAACTCTGTAGTTGGAAGACCAATGTCATCAACACACAACTTTGAAACAAAAGAGTGTGTCACTCCAGAATCAAACAAAACTTTCAAACATCTACCTGTTATGAAGCAAGTACCTTGTATCAGATTGTATGACTCAGTAACATTTACTCTTGACATAGCAAACACTTTGCCTATCACTTTAGGCATGTTGCCCTCATTCTTCAACTGTTGTGGACCACCTACAAGAATTATCATGTATACATCATTTAAAACATAACAATCAATTTACAACATCTATCATTGAACTCAAGACATCACATAATATAGACAGACTAAATCTACTTCTGGAAGACTCTTGTATTGAATAGATCTCGAGATTTGCACCTGTCAAACTACCCCCAATTTGTGTGTCTCATCTCATCACCATTAATCTCATATCACAGAGTTAATCCATATAATTGTTCTGACCAGCCCTCATTCAAGCTGTATTTTTAATCATATGAACCTCCTTCGACTCTTACCACCTATTAATATTCATCTATTTGATTCTTATTACTAATAGAGTCAAGATATCAATCGTTAAACTAAAGCCTTAGACAATACACATCCTATTTCTTAGCACAGATGTTTTCTTTCCTGAAAACACTATGCCTACGCATCACATACAATTCATATCATACATCATCAGTTTTTATTCATTGATTCATTCACTTTCCACTTCAATTCCAATAATCTCAAGAAAGCTTCACCACTTTATATAATTGCACAATATCATATATAATTCCTCAATCAATCATACGTAAAGGCATCCACAGGTCATAACTATCAAAGTCTTATCACAAGTCATATTCAATCCATCAAACAACAATCAAAAGTTCTCACATTTTACATTCTAACATCATTACTCAAATCAAGTCAATTAATTAATCAAATCAAGATAAACACTCAAGCTCATTTAATGCTCAAGGATCAGTGAGACTTGAGCATTGATAATCACATATTCAAGTCTTTTATGCTACAGTTTTATTTGGAAGTAACTAACTAGCATAAAAACAAGTTACTAACTTCCCTTACCTAATGATGGTCTTTACAATAATTTCTCCAATACTCAACAGAGATACTAATCCCAAAATCTAGGGATTTAGAATAAGTTATCAAAATAAAACCAAATTTTAGTATAATCTTAATTAAGTTGAGATAAATACTATTCTCAATTGTCTCTACTAAGATTGATGACAAAAACCTAAGAAAAAATTGACATTAAGTGATTTTTAGAGCAAATATGAACTTATTCTAATTGAGATTCTCATCGATTAAAAATGATCCTTAACTCCTCAGCTACTGCAGGGTGTTATCCGATTCTAAAATAGATGAGATATGGATAAGGAAAATTAGAGAGAAGGGATAGCTTGGGAAAGGGAGAGAGAGAGAGAAAAGAAAAAGGAAATGGAGGTGCAAGGGCCTTGTGCTTCTGTTTTTAAACTTATTATGCCTTAAAATTATCCCCAACAACAAATTTTTTTGTTCTCAAAAATTGACTTACCAACAAAGAGGTAAGGGTGAGATTACCTAACAGTCTCCTCTAACTCCCAAGTGGAATCACCAGAGCATCCCACAACACCTTTACCATGCTGATGGCCTTGCGGCTGAGTTGTTTGATCTGTTATTCCTCAATTCTGACTAGTTGAGCTTAAAAGCATAAATTGTCCTTGATCTGTACTTCATCTATTTCTAGGACATGACTAGGATCAAACACATAGTTCCTCGACTGAGACACATGAAATACATTGTGTAGGCTGGCTAACTTAGGGGGTAAAGCAATCTAAAGTTGTTGGTCCTATTTTTCTAAGAATTTAATAAGGCCCAACAAACTTAGGACATAAGTTTCTTTATCTGATATCCCTTCCTACACCTTTGCTACGTGTTACCCTTGTAAATACATGGTATCCAACTGCAAATTTCAAAGGCTTCCTCCTCTGATACGCATAAGACTTCTGGCTATTATGGGAACTCTTCATCCTCTCTTGAATCTGTTTCACCTTCTCAATAGTCTGTTGAAGTAACTCTAGTCCTACCAACACTGTCTCTGTCCTGATACCAACAAAGAGGAGTTATACCCTTCTTGCCATATGAAGCTTCATATGGTGTCATCTCAATACTGGCATGATAATTATTGTTGTATGTAAACTCCACCAAAGACAACAACTCATCCCAAACACCCAAATGATCCAACACACAAGTTCCCAAAAAATCTTCCAAAGATTGGATCATTCGCTCTGACTACCCATTAGTTTGAGGATGATAGGAAGAACTCATTCTCAACTTGGTTCCCAAAGCATCTTGAAGAGTTTGTCAAAACCGTGATGTAAAGTTGGGGTCTCCATCAGATACTATGCTAAAAGGCACTCCATGCAATCTCACAATTTCTTTAATATATATCTCAGCCAATCTTGTCATAGATATTCTCATATTCACTGGCAGTAAATGAGCACTCATAGTCAGTCGACCAACTATCACCCACATTGCATCATGACCCCCAACTGACCTTGGCAAATAGGTAAAAAAATCCATCGCAATGCTATCCTATTTCCACTCAGGAATATCCAGTTGCTGCAATAAACCACCAGGCTTCTGATACTCTTCCTTAACTTTTTGACATGTTAAGCATGCAACTACATATTGAGCTATGTATCTCTTCATACCTGACCAGCAAAGGACTCCTTCAAATCCTGATAAATCTTGGTCATACCTAGGTGTAAGATAAGATGACTCTTATGACCTTCTTTAAGAATCATTCTCTTCAACAACTCATCTACAAGTATACATAGCCTGCCCTTGAACCTCGACAACCCATCAGCTCCCAACTCAAAGTCTCTTGCTTTCTCTTATCCTAATACATCCATAGTGTGCCTCATATTAGAATCCTCCAACTGTTTCTCCTTTATTCTTCCAAATAACTCATTAATTATGGTTCACCTACCACAACTAATATGAACTCTGTGAAACTTCACCTCCAAATTCAAATCTTTGAACTGCTCAATCAGTTTCTCCTCTTCAATCATCAAAGTTGACATTTGAAATTATTTCCTACTCAAAGCATCTGCCACCAGATTAACTTTCCCCGAATGATACATTAGTAGAAAGTCATAGTCTTCCAAAAACTCCATCCACCTTCTCTGCCTCATGTTCAACTCTTTTTTATCAAAAAAAAAGTACTTTAAATTCTTGTGATCACTAAATACTTGAAATTGAACCCCATATAAATAGTGCCTCCAAATCTTAAATGTAAACACCATAGCTGCCAACTCTAAGTCATGAGTAGGGTCATTTTTCTCATGAAATTTGAGTTGCCTTGAAGCATAGGCCACTACTTTCTTCTCCTGCATTAAAACACCACCCAAACCCTGATGTGAAGCATCACATTAAACTTCAAAGGCTTACTGGTATCATGAATCACCAACACAGGAGTATTGGTCAATCTTTTCTTCAACTCCACAAAACTTTGCTCACACCTATCGGTCCATGCAAAAGGGTCGGTTGTGTCAAAGGTGTCACCATCCTTGAAAAATCTTTAATGAACCTTCGATAGAAGCTAGCTAAATCCACAAGGCTCTTTATCTCGGTAACCGTCTTCGGATGTTCCAACTTTAGCATTACTTCCACTTTAGTTGGATACCCTTGAGCTAAAATCACATGCCCTAAAAAGTTCACCTCTTCCACCCAAAACTCATACTTAGAGAGTTTGGCATACAGTTGCTTCTCCCTCAAAACTCTAACACCAACCTCATATGCTCTCCATGCTCTTCCTTAGTCCTTGAGTAGATAAGGATGTCATCTATAAATACTACAACAAACTTAACTAAGAAAGGACAAAAGATTTTATTCATGGAATCCATGAATGGAGTTGGAGCATTTGTCACCCCAAAAGGCATCACCACATACTCGTAGTGCCCATAACGAGATATGAAAGTTGTCTTCTGCACATCTTCAGCTTTCACTAAAATCTTATAGTACCCCGACCTCAAGTTTATCTTTGAAAACACGGTTGGTCCACTCAACTGATCCATCAAGTCATCAATCCTTGGCAAAGGGTACTTATTCATAATTGTCAACTTATTCAACTGCCTATAATCCACACACAACTGTGAAGTCCCATCTTTCTTCTTAACCAATAACATTGGAGCTCCCTATGCTATACACTAGGTCGAATTAACTATTTCTCCAACAACTCTTAAACTTGCTTCTTTAGCTCACTCAAATTAGCAGGAGCCATTCTGTAAGTTGTCATTGAGACTAATCCTGCTCCAGACACCAAATCAGTTGAGAAATCACCTTCTCGTTTAGGAGATAATCCAAGTATCTCATCTCGAAATACATCCACAAACTCACTCACCACAAGTATAAACTGCATCTCCACTTCATTTTCTACTTTCATCTGAGTCCATATTACAAATCATTTTGACCCATCTCTCAATTCTGTCATAACTTGATGAGCAGTAACCAAAACTGAGTTCTCAAATTTAGGGAACACTAACCTATTCTGACCATAATCTATGAGAATGTGATTGGTAGTCAATCCATCCCAAAAATGACATCTAACCCCTAAAGAGGTAGGCATATCAGGATAATCTTGAATCTATATCCCTCCACTACTATTGGACACTCAGCAGAAACTACTGAGGTCAACACAGTTCTAGATGTCAATGTAGAAACCAGAAGTTCAAAATGCAACTCTCTAACTAGAATACCAATCTTATCAACACAACTTTCACACAAAAGAGTGTGTCACTCCAGAATCAAACAAAACTTTCAAACATCTACCAACTATGAACCAAGTACCTTGTATCAGATTGTCTGACTCAGTCACATCTACTTCTGACATAGCAAAGCCACTCTAGGCCTGTTGCCATCATTCTTCAATTGTTGTGAACTACCTGCAGAAATCACCATTTTTCTTCTTGGACAATCCATAACAAAATGCCACTCCTTCTGACATAAGTAACATCTGCGACTCCCATAAGGCTATTGCGGCCTAAACTGAGGTGGAGCTGCTCTCGGTCTAGGCTGTGGAGATCTGGCATACGGCTTATGTGATTGTACCTTGCCCTTCCCACTGGATGATCCTCCTCCATGAGTCCTGATGACTCTTCCATCACTTTCCTCAAGAGTCTATTACCATCTTCACCTTTTCTACCAATGCAAGAAACTCCCTAATGAACATAGGAGCTATCACCTTCTTCAGCTCATGCTTCAATCCTTCCTCAAACTTCCTACAACTCCAAGCCTCAGAGGTAGCTTGGGTGTAAAATCTGGATAGATACTTAAATCTAGCAGCAAGTAATCACAGATATCCCCTTCTGTATCAACTTGAGAAACATCAACTTCTTCGACAAATCTGGCACTATCTGGGAAGTACTTCTCCAAAAATCTCCTCCTGAAGCTCTCCTAGGTGATGGACTCATCCCTGGCTTCCGTCATCTTCTAAGCTCCCATCCACCATAAATCTGCTTCACCAGATAAAAGGTATGCAACAAAGATCAACTTCTTATCTTTAGAGCAAGAAGTTTCCCTAAAGATTTTTTCCACTTCTCTCATCCACTTATCTGCATGGTCTGTAGTAGAATTCCCACAAATGTTTTCTTTCTTGAAAACAATATGCCTACATATCACATACAATTCAGATCATACATTAGTTTTCATTCATCTATTCATTCACTTTTCATTTTAATTCCAATAATCTCAAGAAAACTTCACCACTTTATATAATTGCACAATATCATATACAATTTCTCAATCAATCATGTATAAAGAAATCCACAAGTTATACCTATCAAAGTCTTATCACAAGTCATGTCCAATCCATCAAACAACAATCATAAGTTCTCACATGTTACTTTCTAACATCATTACTCAAATTAGGTCAATTAATTACATCAAATCAAAGATAAAAAATCAGACTCATCCAATACTCAACCAAACCTGCAAGAAAGACTTGAGCACTAATAATCACATATTCAAGTCTTCTATCATAGAATTCTATTTGAAAGTAACTAACTAGTATAAAAAAAGTTTCTAGCTTCCTTTACCTGATGATGATCTTTACACCAGTTCCTTCAATATCCGACAGAGATATTAATTCCAAGATCTAGGAATCTAGAACCAGTTATCAGAATAAAACCAACACATGTTATAAATATTTGGACCTACTAAATTCATCATTAACACATGATAACATAATTTTATAATCTTACCTCTTCCTCCCACAGTCTCAGCCACATGCTCGCTATAACTCACCAATAAAAAGCAATCTGCAAGTCCTCAAGGGAATCCTTCAGCCAAACTAGCATCAGGAGTACCACGATCTCTTCTACGAACAGATGCAGAAGGCCTTGTCTGACCGTTGGGTTGCAATCCACCTCCTCTAGTTCTTGCCATATCTGTCAAAAGTGTAATGGTTAATCAAATAAAAAACATAAAAAGATATACATACCGGATTGACCTAATCCGATATGTGTTGAGTTAAAGAAAACGTATATTGGATTGTACAATCCGATATACATTTCGAAAATAATAACATACCGGATTATAAGATCTGCTATGTATAAATTATTCAAACGCGTTTCGAATTATACAATCTGGTACGTATTCAAAAAATTCATACATACTGGATTCTACAATCCGATATGTAAAATATATATTGATTTCGGTATGCATTTTCACACAAAAATAACACATTAGATTGTACAATACAATAGCCTATAAATCTTCTCCACCTCCACCGTTGAACCAGTTCTTTGTTAGGAACTAAAGAAACTCACACCACAACAATAGAAAGAAAATTGAAAGACACTGAATGAGAAATCTTATCCAATTTTGTAACAATAGTTACGCAGAATTTACAAAGGAATTTAGAAATTCCTTTCACACAGAATTCAATCGGTACAAATTCTAACAAGTTTGAACAACCAACCAAAACTCTCTAGGTTGGTTTAAAAATCCCAAATTTTTCCTAATTGCCTCCATGTTACTAATCGCCTAACTGACACAACCCACTGATAGTTAATTCTTTTTCCTCCTAACATAAACTCTCCACTCCCTATCAAAATTACTACTCCCCATATGATCTTGATTAAGATGTCTAACAATACTCCCCTCTATATCATCCACCTTGTCCTCAATGTGAAATTTAGGAAACTGTTCTTTCATCAGCTTTACATCTTTCCAAGTTACAACTTCATCCTCTCCATCTTGCCACTGCACCAGCACCTGTTCAGTAGGAGAACCCTTGACATCTACAATTCTTCTACCTCGAATTTGCTCTAGTTTTATCTCTGGCCCATGTCCTTGTAGATCTTCCAACTCCACATGATGATTCCCCACTGCTTTCTTTAACGGGGATACGTTGAAACACAGGATGCACTTGAACATGTCAGGCAACTACAATCTATAAGCTACATTTCCCACTTTAGTAATCATCGAAAAAGGGCCACAATAGCATGTCAATAGTTTTGGATGCAATTTTATATGCAACGATTGTTGTTGATGTGGTCAAATCTTCAAATAAACCACATCACCCACTTCAATGTCTGCTACTCTCTTATGCTTGTTTCCAAATTTTACCATTTGATCATGGACCCTCTACAAATGAAAGTTTAGTTACTTTAAAGCCTCATCTCTATCCATAAGATCCTGGGTTACTATTGCTACAACCATCTCTCCTGGTATAAATCGAGCCAATGAAGAAGGTGCTTTTCCAATTACAACTTTAAAAGGTGTACACTTTGGAGCTCCTTGATAAGTAGTATTATACCAATACTCAGTAATCCATCCTTTAGGTTGTTTAGAACAAAAACAACGAAGATATGTCTCAAAAATTCTATTAAAACCTTTGTTTTCCCATTAGACTTAGGATGATATGCAGGACTCATTTTAAATATTGTCCCTTACAATTTAAGCAATTCCTTCCAAAATAAACTAATAAACATAAAATCACGATCACTGACAGTGGCAACAACAATAGATGTAACCTCACTACTTCCTTCATAAAATTTTCAGCCATCATACTTGCTGAATAAGGATGTTTAAACGGAATGAAATGCCCATGCTTACTTAATTTTTCCACCACTCCCATAATAGCATCAAACCCATTTGATTTTCCTAATTTGACTATGAAATCCATACTCACCTCCTCTTATACTACCTCTGGTATTATCAATGGCTATAACAACCGTTGAGGATGACTAACCAAATGTTTACTTTGTTGACAAGCCGGACAGGCTGTCACAAAGTCTATAACCCTTTTTTCATTCCCTTCCAATGCAAAGTTTGAGCAATGCGAAGGTAAGTTATGTACACTCCAAAATGGCCCCCCATTGGTGTTAAGTGGAATTCGTGTAGCAGTTTGGGAATCCACACAGAATTAGCAGCTAACACCAACCTCCCTTTATAATGCAATTTATCATTCTCTAATGTGTAATGGTCATTCAATTTAGAATCCCTCTTCAGTTCTTCAATTATCCTTGTCAGCTCTTGATCTTGGTGTACCTCCTCTTGAATCATCTCGACATTCTACTGATAACGTCTATAAATTACAACCAAATCTATCTCTTCCTTGTCAATATCATCCACTACCCGTGACAAAGCATCAACCAACTTATTAGTTTTTCCTGACTTATACACGATGTCAAACTCGTACCGCATTAATTTGGCCAACCAACTTTGTTGGTTTTGAATAGTGATATGTTGTTCTAACCAATATCTCAAACTCTTTTGATTCGTGTACACAATGAACCTTCTTCCAAACAAATAAGGCCTCTAATGCTGAATAGCCAACACTAAGGCAATTAATTCCTTCTCATATATAGATTTTTTAACGGAACTTTAGCCAAAGCCTTGCTGAAATAAGTAACATTCATCTAGGTTCCATAAACACCTCTTTAAAAGTATCTAATATTCCTTTCATCTCCATGGCTTGTTGTTGAGACAGTTGTGCTCCCCTCATCTCCATTCCTCCCTAGTAACCAATTTCAGGCCTCCAACACATACACACAACAATTATTTCAATTTCTTTCTTCAATTCCCTCGAGCTCACCAAATTCTTGGATAGGGCAGGATAATCATGTCCTTGTCTCATAAAACTCATTGTGATTGTCTTCCAATTCAGCTTCACTTCTCCCAATTTCGCCAACCAATCCACTTCTAATATCACATCCACACTACCTAATTCAAACAAAAAAAAATGTTTCATTGAAGATAAACCCTTCCAGTTCCACCTCCAAATTTCTACCACATCCATTAGTCTCCTTCATATGTCCATCCCCCAATTTCACCATGTATGAGGTAGTATACTCCTTAACTATTCCCAATTGCTTCACTAATTCAGTGGATATTAAGTTTTGACTTGCCCCACTATCAATCAACACCATAACCTCCTTTCCTCTTAATTTCCCATCCATCTTTATAGTTTGTGAAGGAGTTTAACCTCCAACAGAAAGCACTGAAAGACTAATGGAAAATCCTCGGTTATTCATATCCGACTCCTCTCCAAAATTCTCCTCAAAACCCTTCATACCTCCCTTTTCCTTTTTCTCCTCACTATCCCCACAAATCACCACGCTTAAATTCTTGTCAAGACAGCGGTGGCCATAACTATAAGCACCACCATAGTGAAAACACCTCCCCTCTTCTCTTCTCTTCTTAACATATTCAAGGTATGGCAACGTTCTGAAGCCCCTGTTTTTCCTTCCTTCTCCTCCACTCACCCCGTTATGAGTTTCCTTTGACCTCTCATCTACATTTTTCCTTGCATTACTCACCACACTGGTTCTCCTTGCTCCATTTCCACCCTTAGAAAATTCACTCTTCGTTGTTACCCCAATTCCTTCTTGATATCAAAGAAAGAACTTCTATTCACGTTCGTCCCTTCCTTATCCGTTTGTGTATTTTTCTTCCAAATCAAGAGCAATTCCCATAGTTCTCATTAAATCTTAAGGATCATGAGGTCGTATTTGATTCCTTATCTTTGTATTTAACTCCTCAAGAAAATAACCCATCAATTGATCATCTAGAATATTATGAGTTATAGATAACAACACCCCAAGTTCCTAAATATAATATTCCATGCTCCCTTTTTGTGTTATCTTGGCCAACTTTTCAAAAATGGAACTCCTCTCTTTACCTCCATACCTCTGAATCAATGCTGCTGTAAATTCCTCCCAACAATGGTTTTTTAACTTTTGTCTCCAAAAACTAAACCAGTGATTAGCACTTCCTCCCATGCTAATAAAAGCCAACTTCAGTTTCTCCGTGACAATTACGTTTTGAACTTCAAAAAACTTCTCCACCCTAGACACCCATCCATGAGGATCACTCTCTTCAAATGTCGACAGATCAACCCTCTTTGTCCACGATCTCACTTCTTCCTCTTCCTCTCCTTCAAACCGATTTAGTCACTTCGCTCTTAATTCTTTTTCTTCTTCATCGTTGACGCAATTCTCTCCACCCTCAAAATTCTTATCTCTCTTCTTGAATTCTTTCATCATTTCTAACATGTTCTCCTTAATTGCAAAAATATCCGTACGCATTTATGCTATAATCTTCCCATTTTCTCCAGCTCATTCCTCTAAAAAACTCACCCTTTGTTCTATCTTTCATCCTCTCAATAATCTAACAGGTCCAATCAATTTGATAGGAACCAAAGAAACTCACACCATAACAATAGCAAAGAAAATTGAAAAATAGTGTAATTTTTATGAGAAATTTTATTCAATTATGTATCAGTTACACAGAATTTACAAAGGAATTTAGAAATTCCTTTTCACACATAATTCAATTGATAAAATTTCTAACAACCAACCCAAACTCTCTAGGTTGGTTTAAAAACTCCAAACTATTCCTAACGCCTTCATCCTCCTAACTGCTTAAGTGACACAACCCAATAACAATTAACTCTTTTACCTCCTAACATAAACTCTCCACTCTTTCAGGATTACTACTCCCCCGTATCCTGAAAAAGATGTCTAACACCCTCCCCCTAAATCCCAGCAGCCACAAAACTCACAGAAATAGGAATAAAATCCTTCAATCTTTAATAAAAATTTGAGATCACAATTTCAATAATCACAGGCTCTCTCTCCGCAATCACCAAAGTTCAGTACCACACCCACAATGGACGAGGCAGATGCATGAACAACAAAATGATTGTGATGAGGCAGCAACAAACGGCAGTGAGAGGTCCAACAACACAGCAAGCGGTGAGAGGTGCAAGAACAATGGCTCTATGGGGTGCACCTGGCTAAGAACAGAAATAGGGGGTGAAGGGCAGTGCTGGGGTTTAAAATTATACCCTAAGGGCAATTTGGACAATTCAAGTCTTCCACGGAGGTGAAAGGAAAGATTATGGAGGTCCAGGAAGAGGCCGTCAACACGGCAATGCTCTGATGTCCCACCGGACTCAACTTGGAAAAATAAGTCAATTGGACCTTACTTTTGGGACAGTTAGGGACCACCTAGTTTAAGCCATAAACTAGGATAGGATAGAATTAAAAATTAAAAAATAATAAAAAAACTTTAAAAGTATTTTTAAGAGAGAAATAGTAAAAGTGAAAAAAAAAAAGTTAAATAAATTTTCCTTTTTTAGTTGGTGGAAGAGTGTAAAACAAGAGTGTTATTTTTCAAGAGTAATATTTTCAAAATGAGTTGAACTAATCCCAGCTAGTTTCAAAAAGAGTGTTACACTTTGAAGGGATATTTCCTTGCACTAATGCAATGGTGGAGGAGAGGAGACTAAAACTTCAATATCATTGACTCTAACAATTCCCCGTTTTATAAAAATACAGCTTTTGTTAGAAATTTGCTAACCCTTTTGCTCAATATGAATGAAACAAAACAAAGCATAACAAGCAAACACAGTTTAGAATAATATGATAAGGATTATAATTATGTCATACTAGCAAGGCATTATATTTTTATTTGCAACTATAAACTACTATGAGCAGGCATTTCTCTATGTTCATGAAAACAAGAGCAGATAACAATAGTAAAAGTATTTGAAATTAAACAGAAAAAGTGTCATAAGAAGTTTTGGTGTATGTATCAATCAAGCCTCAAAATTTGGTTTATCCAACAGAATGTTCATTTCAGGTTGCAGCCTCAAGCAACACCACCCCTGATGGCTTGTTCACTGCTACTGCTGTTGCTGCTGGAGGTAGGAATTTCTCAATGTCCTTTGCTCCAGTTTGAGCAAACTCTCTGACAAGCATGTTCATATATCCAGCTAAAGAAAGCTTGAATTCCTGTGAACAGCTTCTGTCTCCCTCATCAACGTCCTGGACCCCTCCTTTGGCCAAACACCCAACTTGAGCACCTTCCATGTATGCCTTACATGCCACCAGAATATCACTAGCTCTGCTGCAGAAATGCCCCTTAACAAAATCCTCAAAATTCTGAAACCAGACATAATAACATTGAGCATTTAAGTTTTGAGCAACAAAATATAGAAAAATGAAAACATGTTTGAGAGAACAATAATTTAAATTGTGTGTATTACAGCTCTTGCCCTACTCTTCATTCAAATGATAACCTCTTTCCAAAGATCAATATGTTGATAGGACAAAGGATGCATCATTATTAACACGGTACAATTCTTTTCTCATTTTCAACACAAAGGCACAAGTATGCCTAGGCATTGCTTCTTTAATTGCCCCCAACCCTTCCTTCATCCCTCCCCCAAAAACTAAAAGGTAAAATGGGCACTACAAATGAACACAGCAAAGCAACCTTGCTAGAGATTTAAAAAAATTGAACCATGACTAAAAATCAAACCTTTGGAGGCCTTCGTATGGAATACATCATTGTCTTCAATGATAGAATGAATGTGTCCTCATTATACTGAAAGGCCAGCTTTTCACCACTTGCTGAACCACTCATGTGTGCATATCCAGGTTCATTAAAGTAAGGCTTTGTATTCAGAATTAGACCCTGTATGGAGACCAGAACCTGTAGAATCGTTGAAACGCCCGGAAGCCACTTCTCATTTTTGTTGCCACTCCAGGTGTTCAGCAGACTAAGGCATACCTTGCCACAATGATACAAATTTGGGTTGAGCCGCAGACCTCCAGAGTGGTAATGCACTTGCTGCAATGAAAAATGCCCCTTGTGTCAGACTCAATATAACAAGAATGAACAATAAAATATTGCCAGTTAGATACATTATTACCAACCACATACCGGGGGTACATTGGGATAGCCACAGGGAAATAAAACATCAAAAAAGAATAGGCCATCATGATACGGAGTCCCTTCAGCTCCAATAATCACAGCCCTCAGAAGATCCATGTTTGACTCATAAACTCTGACAAATATTGAATCTGAAGGGGACAAACCAAAGAGACAAAGAAGAGATCCATCATAATGCCAGTGGCAGGTAGCACACTATGGTATTCAGATCACTTTACAATTATTTCTATATTTAACTACCAATTTCAGAACAAGTAAATGGAAAGTTCTAAGAAAAGGGTTAATAAGCACTATTCTATAAGAGTAAATCATAAATTAGCCATGAAAATGCCCCATTGAAGTTTATTCAGAAAAGCTCTATCAGAAAAAGTAATAATGATAAAAAATAATTAAAGACTCATTTGGATAACGCAAGAAAAATACAGCAATTTTGAAGTGAAACAAACTCACCTGGCAAATCCTTCTGCAAAATCTTCCACTCTTCCTGGATTTTTTTAGCCCAATTCTTCGGAGGCTGTTCAAGAAATGTGTTCAATCTAAACCCAAATAATTAAAAACAAAACTGAAACAAAGAGCACTTCAAAAATTTACCTGCTTCATTGAAGCACTGTTGCGGACAAAGTAATGATCTGAAGTGTCCTCAACAGTGTCAAATTGTTTAAAACTTCGAAATTTCCTCATAATTTCTTCTCTAGCTTCATCCGAGATTGTAACAATAGGGCCATCCACTGCCTTTCCATTAAATCCATCCCCAGCAGAATCGTGAACCAAGTTATCAAATCCATGCTCAGTTTGGGCAACAAGAGGATCAAATGGATAATAAATATTTTTAGAAATTTTTTTATGATGAATAGCAAAGGATTTAGCATTTTGAGGATTCTTCCACCAAGGTTTTACTGGATCTGTTCCAAAAGGATGATGCCATGATCCATTGGGTCCAATGAAATGTGAATGGGAGGAAACACTACTGCCATCTGCCATCATACCAGGTTTAAATTTCGCCCCAGTCAGCTTCGCAGCCTCCAAAGGGTCAACTAAACCAAGGTATGTTGAACTAGGCTTTCTTTTGCTATGGAAAGGCCCCGAAAACCAGTGAGACTTAGATGATTCTACTCCTACTGAAGCATTTGAAGTACGTCCTCTGTGTTTTGAAGTAACCGATTTCTTCTTAGAAGGGGCAGATTGAGAAGAATTTGATGAGTAATCAAAATCAAACACAGAAGATGCTTTAGAGTTAGTTGGATCTAATGACACAGAAGGCTGGGAAGAGGGTGTCATGGGACTTAATGCAGCATTTGATTGCACATGATGCCAAGGATAAAACATACTATTTTCAGTCTTCTTAAAAGCTACATCATATCCTGGTGGCAACCAATTAAAAGGTGCTTCAATGCCAGGTGGTATATCCACATTATCAAAATGTTTCTGTAATAATGCATACTCGTCTACATCCATATAGTCTTCTGGCAAAATATCAATGTAGTCATCCTCATCATATGATAGATCAGAACCATGACCATCAACATTGATTAAATTATTTGACACCGAAGGGAGATTGCTAGAAGATGCAATCCCGCTAACTGATCCAAACTTTTCCGCATCAGGCACCGAGAAAGGATAATCAGACATATTCTGAAAAGGATTTCAGGTAAAATGTTAGTGGTCTTCATGTTGGAAAAGATGTGGTCCATCTGATGCAAGAAATAACAAAAACAAATTTTATACAAACCACAACTTGGTGATCATCATGAACAGCATCAATTGTCTTCCCTTTGTTACTATTATTAACTTTTTCACCAATTATCACTACATCCTCAGAATCATCATCATTGTCAATATCAATCACATCATGCAAAATGACCTACAAAGCAAAAGTCAAGTATTCTATATTAGTAAGAAAAGGAAGACTGAGAAACATTCATGAAACACAAACAAGAATAAGAGGGCAGAAAAATATATCAAGGAAAAGAGCAGTGCTTGTGCAATTTTCAAACTGAATAAAAGCAAAAACAGAACATGGCAAAACAATTTTCCTTTTATTTTACTCAGAATTATACAAAAGAGTTGCCGCCGGTATTCTTCCCTTTTATAAATATTGGACCCTGATTTCTAAAGGTACTGGTATCTTCATAAAAACAAAGAGTACATATGGAAACTCCTTAAATAAAATCTCTTCTATCTCCTCATAAAGTAGAGTAAAAGGCAAAATGAATTTATACTATTATAGAAAGGGATTCCTAACTAAGTGTCCTTTTACTTTTCCTAAAATCACTTTTGCTCATGTTTACTATAACTACAAGAGTACTTGCAGTACTGTGTTACCACAGTAACTCAACAGTTACACATATTCACAGCTTGAATGACAAAATCACAGTCTGATACACAAATAGGATCAGGCAGAATAATAGAAAAAATAAGGCATATCTAAACTTCCCAAGAAAAAAACTAATTGAAAAAAAAAAAAAAAAACAGAATGGTGATATCCAAGTCAGAAACTGATTGATCCCACCATTTCTTACGTGCAGGGGCTAGGAGGTAGGAACATTTCATTTGTAACAGACTTGCACATAAATGACACAATATATTAGGCCTTGACAAGTTAATCCTATATAATGCCTAACAGAAAAACAATGACATTTCACAAATCAGAATAATATACACACACATATGTAAGTATCTATATATGACAGAAAAACAGTACATAAATATCAAATTCAGCATTCTAGGGGAAACTACCATGAGATAAACAGCAGAACTGTAGTGATGATCATAAAACCCAATTACCATGCATATATAAGCTCTACTATCTTGATTAAAACATCTAACAATGAGATATTACTGTTTTAATCAAAAGTCCCTAATCAATTAAGAGAGGTGATTTATTTATCTACTGCTCACTCAATCAAATTGGTCTATTCTGATGAGCAGTTGCAATTTAGATTTAGAAAGAGAAAGGTAAATAAACAAAGACTAACAAGTCTATCTGACCTAGTAATGTATGAACAAAAATCAGTAAAATTACTATTTAATTTTTCCATGGTTTGAGACAATATACTGAGAAATGCATTAGATACACTCCCAAGTTGAAATAGCTTAAAAACTATCCTTGAAGGCCCTAGGAAATAGGGCCAACCATAAACACCAAGTCACTGCCTAGTTCCCTCACAACAAAACTCAAGTAACCTTATCATCATCCATCTAAATCATACCAAAAACTTTACATGCACAAGACACACATGCTACCATAATAGAACAACCTGAGAAAAAAAACTGTGTCATTTGGAAGTTTCTCAATCAAAGGAACATCTATTCATAGGTAACAACAGAGAGGAAAAAAGGTTATAATTCGACTTAAGTTACAAAAAGATTTAAACAGAAATCATTACCAACTTATTACAAAAGGCTATTTATAGCATAGCCCCTTACCATTTCAAGGAATACAACAAAAGTCCCTAAACTTCAATATCTAGGGTAACAACAACGATCAAATGAAAACCCAAAAGGCAAAGAAGATGAGAGAACCACACAATACATAACATAGGAAAAACTTACAATGTCAGAACGCACACGTCACTACTAAACCCGTTACATTCCAAATAAATAACAAAATCGAACATGCAACAACAAATAAATAACAAAATCGAACATGCAACACCAAACACGAAAAGGTTGCCCCACCAACACCAAAAGCAAATACTCTATGGCAGAAAAGGGGAGAAATCGTGTTCACAAAAACAATAAAAACCAAAACTTAAATAAATAAATAAAACAACACGATCATGGCTGAAAAGTGAAGACCCAGATAAAGATTTTTCATAAAAATCAAAACTTTGAAGAAATTGAAGACCCCCCATCAGTGGAAACACCATTGATTAAACTTTGAATCGGTAGCAGCAGCTTGCCTTGTTGTTGTCATGCAAATTTGAAGGTTGGTGAATTGGGGCAGGAATCTCGATGACGTCAGGGTCCATAGTGCTACCGGAATGTTAAGTTGAATGATCCTTCTCTGGCTATTTGTTTGAAGGAAGAGAGAAAGACTGAGTGAGGAAGAGTGAATGATGGTTGATGCGAGTGTTATATACCGTCATGCGGAAGAGACATAGAGAGAAAGAAAGAAAAAAAGTGTGAAAAGTTAAAAAATAAAAGAGAGAGAAAGACAAAGAGAGGTCCTATGAAACCAAAATTCAAAGGCATTTACTTTAATAGTTAGACACTATTAGGGATTAATCTTAACATTTGGGTGCATTGGGGTTAGTGTGTAGGGAGACAACTGTTTCCACAGTATGAGTGAAAAAAAACAACTTGTTTGTTAAATCATTTTTAGTTATGAAGTGCAATTTAATGTGTTTTGTTTACCAGATTAACAATCATAACAATTATATTACTTTTCTTAATAACTTTACTAAAATGATTTCATTTCTTAATAGATATACTATTTTTGTTGAAACATAAAGATTAAATAATTTTTATATGGATTAGAAATAAAATATATATTTTTATTGGAAACTAAGAAAATCATTCAATCTGATTTTTTTTCTTAAATGTTAAAAGTATCACCATTATGGGATAAAATAAATATTTGTTTTAGTAAAGTATTATATCTTTGTATATTTATATTAGTCTTTTTGAAATTATAAAATTTTTAAAATTACAATCCTTTAGTTGCCTTAGTTCAACATTCACAAAATAATATAATTTAAATGGTAATATTAAAATTTATTTAGGGAACAGGGGACAAAGAGTAATTCAAATTAAAGACTTAAACAAAGTTTTGATGAGCTTAAATAAAATTCTAATAACTGACTTTAAATTTTTTTAGTTTTAGGAATAGAACTACACCATCATACACTTTTTAGATAGTGTTTACTCTCAAAAAAGGATATTTTTGTATCTTTTCCTTTTATAAAAATGAAAAAAAAAATATCATTACTAAATATATGATAACTTGAGGTTGTGATAAAAATATATAAAACAAATTATAAAATTACTAAAATGCTAAGAGTTCAATCTTCAAATATTTTGTGATAAACAAAATACAAGAGAGAGAAATACTTTTGAATTGAAGAAATCAAGATAAAAATAAATAAATAAATAAAACTAATCGTAAAATTATTAAAATGTTCAGAGTTTAACTTTTATCTCATTTTTTATAAAAACTAATTAAAGGAGAGGAAAAATGGATTTTTGAATTGAAGAGAATATGATAAACAAAATACCAAATTACCAAAGTGCTAAGAGTTTAATTTTTTATATAAAAAATATAATTATATTGTTTATTTTCAATAAATAATATTTTTAACAATTTATTTTTAAAATATTACTTTTTCATGGGAGAGATGAAAATAAATAAATTAAAACACCAAACCTTAATAAGATAAGTTCAATAATTTGAGAAAAATGAAACAGCAGTCACAAAATATAGGTAATTATGCATATCTATACTTGTATTGTGCATATAGTAATCATGGATATAATAATGAATGGTGGAGAGAGTTAAGAATGATAATCATATAAGTTTATAAATAAGGATTTTTTGTACAAATTTTAGGTGTGAAAAAAAAATGCAATACAATGTAGTCACTCAAATACATCTAGCATAATATTTTTTTTTTAATTATACCTTTATTTCTATTTTTATTATGTATGGGAAATTATTTGAAGAGATAAAACTAGAAAAAATTAAAATATATAATTTATAAAATTATAATATATAATTTATATAAATTATATTAATAAATAAATAAACATTTTTCTCAATTTAAGTGAAATAAATTAAAAAATTACTATACAAAAATATTAGAGCATAATATTTTTATGGAAAAAGTATTTTTTTTTTCATTGCATAAGGATAGTTTCCTATACAAGATTATAATCTATTGCATTTTTATCAATCTTTTAGAGACATTTTTTCCCATATATCCTAACCCAAAATTTTGTAATAAAATAGAAAATTTAAAAATAAATAGCAAAATAATATATTTAGTTATAAAACTGCAAACCTTTTAAAAAATATTTTATAAACATCAAGCGTTGGTTAAATTCCTCGTAGCTTAAATGCACCTTTACTTTTTTAATATATATATATATATATATATATATATATATATATATATATATATATATATATATATAATATTTTAATATGGTGTATTATTTTTATTTAACATTTTGTTATAAATATTTTATATTTTGATGAATTCATTGTTCATCATTATCTAACATTACAAAAATTTCATTAATCTCTTCTTACCAACAAACACACCTTCAATATTATTTTTTTTTTTTTTATAAATTTACCAGTCTTACTGTAATTTAAATATATTCATCTTATAATTTTTTTTCTACCAAGATGGTATATATAATCGAATAAAAAGTTAAATTTAACAAATTTATTGTTCATATAACTACATATTTGAGAACAAGTGGGTGTACTAACTACTTGTATAACTTCTAATGCAGGAGAATTTGTATTGTTAAACTAAAAATTGAATATGTACTTTTAAATTTAAAAGTCAGTCTGGATTATTTACAGTATAAATTTTCAATTTTATATTGTTAAGATTATTTTCAATAATCACAAGTTCAAGAAGATATTTTACTTCGATTAACTTTAAACTTTTAGATTCTGTTATTATCAACACTAATTTGATGTGACACATTTTTCGTGCTACTTCATTTTAACAGAATCTCCAAATCTCAATCTTAAAGTCATGTGCAATCAGATTTTCTCATTTTTTTTATCTACCAATATTGTTAACTTTGATTATTTTAATTTAAACGCAAAATTAGTTGGTTAAAGTTTTGTTTTTTTTTACTTGTTATCTGTGCTTGATCTGTAAATCTTTGCTCCAGTGAAGGGCTATACATATAAGTATATCATTTGCAGTTTTATACAATTTTATATGGTTTTGTACAGTTTTCAAAACTATAATTAAAAGTGTTGTTTGTACAACTTAATGGTGATAGGGTTTATGCACTTAGGATCTAATGTTTAATACATCTTGTATTTGAATTTATCTACTTTTGCATGTCCCTTTGTTAATCTGTAAATGTTTGCTTCTATAAAGGAATAATATATTCATTAAATATTTGTATTAATTTGTATTTATAATTTGAAAGTATTTAATAATGTATTTATAATTTTTACAGTTTAACATATGCATTTATGAGAAGTTTATGTGTATTTTTACTCTTTGATAAAAATATTTATTAAAAGCTTGTATTTATGGAATTATAAATTTAATTTACACAGGAAAGTATTTATATAATTATTTAATGTTTACAGAAATATTAAATGCTTAATTTATCTTTGCTACAAGACTTGTATATATTGGTGCAAAACTCATTAACAAAATTTAATAAGACACTCAATCAGTCAAATTAGAGCTTGTTCTCTTTCTTCTAGCTTTAGCTATTTGATTTTTTTTTTTTTTCCTTATTTATGTATGAAGATTTATTTTTGTGTTTGAATTTATCGTTACTTTTTGCATGTCAGTTTGTAAATTTGTAAATCTTTACTTCTATAAAGAAATATTCATATAAATATATCTTTTTGCATTAGTTTGTACTAGTTTTGTACAACTTTAAACTCTTGAATTTTGTTACTAGAATTTAGTGGTGAGAGACACTTTGTATTAATGTATTTTCTATTTGAATTTAGTTTAATTTAAGGATTTTTTATTTCAAGTATATTAAAATTTATTTATTAAAGAATATTATGTGATTAAGTCAAAAATACTCCGAGTAGCTAATATTAAGAATATTTAGGCTTTGGGAAGGAATTTGAAGGGATTTAAGTGGATTGTGTGTGAATGGTAGGATTGTTTGGATTAATGGATAGATGGTAAGATTTGAAGGGATTTGAAGAAAATGGTTATGAAAGTTTGGGAATGATTTGATAAATAGATTTGTTTTAATTTTTTAATTGATATATTTCTGAAATTACTAATTGACCCTTGTGGAATAAGATGGTAAAAAATTAAAATGAATTGAATTAAATTGACTTTAATATAAAAAATATAAAAACTGAATCAACTTAACTAGATATTTTTTATTATGTTGATAATGATTTTATTTAACCCAATGAACATCCTTACTTTTGTGTTTTAATAATTTTATATTTAAAAGAAAATAAAATTATTTTTAAGATGAGTAAAAAAATATTTTAAATAACATCTTCTCCCTTCAATTTCATCATAAATATTGAATCAAATAAGGAGACACAAATATATGTTTTCCTTATTTTCTTCAATTAAACATTAATTAAACATGTTTTCATCGATGAAAAAAAAATAAAATAAACAACTTTTATTGATTTAATTATTTTAAGTCAATAATATAATTATGAATGAATAGATTGTACTGAGCATTGGTAAATTGAAGAGAGATTAATTATATTATAGCTGTTTTGGAAAAAATGAAAATATTATGAATGAAAAAAATATATAATTATTGGAATCAATTATTTGAAGAATTATGGTTCAATTAGAAAATGAATAAATCAGTTTAATTTTCATATATAATACATATATTATTACAATAAATATACATTAATGCTAACAATTACAAAAGAATCTCACAGTCTACACAAAGCTGTACCTATCAGCATGCTATGATACACATGGCAAATCCTAAACTCACTTAAAGGGGTGTTTCGTAATTTCCAAAGTCATAACCCACCTATAAGGGTATTTCCTAATTTCCACCTCATTTACAAGGGCTATTTTGTAATTTTTATTTACATATCTTTAAATCTCTTTAATGAATGAAAGGGTTGTTTGGATTAATGGATGGATGGTAAGATTTGAAAAGATTTGAGGGGATTGGTTATGAAAGTTTGGGATTGATTTGATAGATGTTATAGATTTGTTTTTATTTTTTTAATTGATATATTTTTGAAATTACTAATTAACCCTTGTGAAATAAGATGGTAAAAAATTAAAATAAATTGGATTAAATTAATTTTAATATAAAAAATATAGAAACTGAATCAACTAACTATATCTTTTTAGTAGGTTGATAATGATTTTATCTAATCCAACAGGTGAACATCCTTATTTTTGTGTTTTAATAATTTTACATTTAAAAGAAAATAAAACTGTTTTTAAGATGAATAAAAAATATTTTAAATAGTATCTTCTCTCCTCAATTTCATCATAAATATTAAATCAAATAAGGAAACAAAAATATATTTTTTTCTAATTTACTTCAATTAAACATTAAGCAAACATATTTTCATCGATAAAAAAAAAGAAGAATAAATAGAAAACAATATAACATGTATAATATACTTTTATTATTTCTTTTATAAAATAAACAATTTTTATTGATTTAATTATTTTACGTCAATAATATAATTATGAATGGATAAATTGTATTGAGTATGGGTAGATTGAAGGGAGATTAATTATATTATAGTTGTCTTGGAAAAAAGAAAAGGAAAGTATTATGAATGAAAATATATATATATATATATATAATTATTGGAATCAATTATTTGATGAATTAGGTATAAATCAGTTTATTTTTCATATATAATATATATATATTGTTACACTAAATATACATTAATGTTAATAATTGTTTCTTGTTTATAATTTATACCTTCTTTACATTTTTTTAATTATTTTTGTAATTTCCACTTCATTTACAAGGGCTATTTCGTAATTTCCAATTTTATCCCTTTAAATCCCTTCAAATCTCTTCAGATGAGCGAAGTTTCAATCCTGCAAATCTCTCCTCATCCATCTTCCCAAATCAGGTCAACCAAATAACCTTCATCCACCTACATGATGGAAGATGTCATCCTATAAATCCCTCCTAATCCATCCTCTCAAATTAGGTCAACCAAACAGAATTCATCCACCATAGTCCATCCTTTTCTATAATAAATCCACCTAAATTGGTTCAACCAAACAAACACTTAGTGTTAGTTAAGAGTGACTTGACCAAATAATACTAATTTTTACTTCACAAGAATAAAATGTTTAATGGAATTTGACTGATTGGTCAAGAACTGGACATAATCTATGTGATCAAGCGAACTAATATAAAAGTATTATGTATCTTTTCTTTCCTTTGATATTTTACATTGCATGTTATATAATTGTTTAACTAGCTAAAGAAGGAAGGAATAATCAAAGTCACTCTTACGAAAATATTTAAATCTTTGTTATATATTTATATTCATATCATCTTACAACACTTACACAAACACCAGGACAAAATATACAAAATTTTTAAAACACAATTCAACTCTTCCTTCTTATGTTATTTCTCGTTTTTCACAAATACTCAAATGATTAGTTCGAAGCGACTACGAGTCCAAAGAATACTCTAGTATACTTCTTAGAGTTAGTCTGCCTAGTTGAACTTACCTTTTTAGTCAAAAATTGGATGTAGTCTCTTGCAACAAACAAACCAGTATAAATTAGTGTGTATACTATCTTTCTTCCCTATCTCATTCACATTATACGTTATTAGTATCTGCACTAGCCTAAGAAGGAGAATTGTTGTAAGAGCACCTGCGAAGAATTTTAAACTTCCTTATGATATGCAATGATAATGTTGTCCTAAATTTTCTCAATAATAGGACATCTTCTTCTTCACTTAACAATAAATTTCCTTACTCAATTTTATTTTTTTGAATGAACTCTCTTTCATATTTCTCCCCGTGTTTTTGGTTGTATCTTCTTTGTTCATGATATGTCTCTAGGTTTAGATAAACTCTCCACTAGAGTCATCCAATATGATGCTTTGGGATATTCTTACCTTGAAAAAGGATATTGATGTCATACTTTTGAAATCAAGAGGTACTTGTTAATGTCACAATTTTTTAACCAATTTGTTAGCACCACTGGATAACTAATTGTATTTGATGAAGCCAACCATGTGTGAAGAAGTTCAAGACCTATGATCATATGTGGAATGCATGAAGATTCATGAAGATTTGAAGCTTGGTCTAGAACTTAGGAATGTGG
>Ga0099824_1000352_pt1 | contig 50984 bp, 21 predicted proteins | sample SiratrowhiteBW_FD_76837 | JGI IMG/M metagenome (GOLD analysis project Ga0099824, IMG submission 76837) | Root nodule microbial communities of legume samples collected from California, USA - Siratro white BW | ecosystem: Host-associated > Plants > Roots > Nodule | place: USA: California... | reverse complement strand
TAAAAATTTTTTTTTTTTTTTTTTTATTTGTTTTATTTTACTTCATCTTTTTTTTTCATTTTTTTTTTTTTATCAGCTTCTTTTTTTTTTTTTTTTTTTTTTTTTTTTCTTATCTCATGAGCTTATGCTAGAATAGTTCAATAAAAATATATACTTCAAATTAATACAAATAAAGTCTTTGTATACATTTCTACTAGTGTGTACCTATTACCTATTTTTTTATAAAATTTATGTTAGACATCACTATAAACATTAATACTACAAATACCTTAAAGATCAACAATCATATGTCATGACATGAAATATATTATTAAAAAGAAAAATAACATATACAAAGCCATAAGAGGACTAGACCAAACCCATAGCAAAAAAAGACGACAAACACTCCCCAACCAAGCTAAACAAAATCAAATAGAGGAAGTTGATACCTATTATGAAAAAAAGTCTAATTTAATAATAACAGGTAAGATATCATATCATTTAAAATCTAACTTATTCTTGACACTCAGCGAAGTCAGCTTATTAGCACAATGATTTTTTTTTTTCACTGAATATATGAGAAATTTTGAATTCAGTTTCTGTACATATCTTTATACACTTTCTCCATCTCCTTCTCAAAAATCAAATAATGAAATTATACGAACTAAATGCTTGACAAAAAGAAAAAGAGTCACACTCAAACCAAATATATCTTAAATCTTTAGTACATACTCCCTATTTATCTAACTATAAAGTTATGTAAAAGACTCTAAGTCATAATTGTATTTTAGTAATATTTAAGTTTTTTTTTTAATTTATTTTTTATTATTGATAAAAAATAAAACTATTTATGTTAATTTTATATATGCCTTAAAATTAATATAACAAATGTAAATATCAACATAAATTATGGATGTAATTAGCAAACATTCCTCTTTTGAACGCCTTGGATGTTTCAAATATGGTGTCTGAAATGAAACTGTATAAACATGACCTGACCAAGGTGGTGGTGGAAATGCAGTGTACGTACACAGAGCAAGGCACATTTCAAAATTTTCGTTTCATCAAGTGATAGCTTCTTTCCTAAATAAGATTTTCTTTGGTTAACTAAATAGAAAAAATTCTGATAAAAGAAAAACTAAGTAGAAAAAATGTATAACACCACCTAGTTCTTGTGGAAAACTAGAAATCAGCACAAGTAATTAACTGCATAAATGGTTTATATATAATTATTTGATTTATAAGTCCCTTGTATTTGAAAATGTTGAACCAGTGTCACATTGTCCGTTAGTTACTACCCATGCCTTGATTGAATGAAACAAGGCAAATAAAAAAACCTGAACAATTATGTGACGAGAAATGAAAATCCCACGTGTAGGACGTTCACAGGAAAATATATGAACATGTACAGTAAAATGTCAATTCACTTTCTGATGAAAAAAAAAAAGATGTCTATTCACTTTGCAAATAGTACAGCGCAATAGAAACCGCAAGGCACAAAAATGGACAAAAGCCAATTTACAATCCTTGCTATTTCCATAGTCCTTCGACGTCATTATTATTACTAACCTTTGTTGACTTACTGTGTAATTAACACTCAGAATAATTTGATTTCGACTTGAAGTTGAGTTGTGAAACCCCTTCAGAAACGACTTGAAAAAGGTCTTAAATTGAAGGAAAAGAAGGAAAAAAAGTGGTAATAAAACTTGTGGTGAAGCATTTGTCAGGCTATGTATGTATCTAACTAACTATCTTATCTATCTTTCACATGCATAGATTTGAATGACAAATTCTAAACATGTCTCTGATCCCTGTAAGCTTTCTCTTACTCATATGAGTACTAACTACCATTGTGTAATAAGATAGGTATTTTCTCTTTCTCTTTCATCATCTCATCTCATCTCATTTCATCTCATGTTAAACATTCGAAGCATTAATATCTCGCCCCCCTCGTCCGCTACAGAAAGGCAGAGAGGGTAGAGAGAATGGGTCACTCCCACCCACTCATTTTCTCAATCATAACACATCCACCCCCACACACCTTCTTTCCCCACTCTCTGCTTCTCTGTCTTTCACAAACGCGCACATAAAAACACACACCAAATATTTTCACACTTCCTATAATCCATCTTTTCTTCATAATTCTAAACTGTCACTAATCCCACTCCACTTCACTGGTTTCCCCCGACCAGAATAGTCCCATCCTAACCATTCAGATTTTTGTACACGTCCTCTTTCTCTCTCTTCGCATTAAAAAAATAATAATACCAAAGTTTCTTTTTTTTTATTAACCCTTTATGATTCTCTGTCTTATATTCTTCTGGGGCTTCTGTAAATCCTTGATCTAGCTTGTTCGCTTTGTTTCAGTCAAGGAACTCTCCTCTCTGATCTGAGCCTATAAATCTACTAAGCAAACTCCAAGGACACTCTCAATTTTAAAAAAAAATGTCAATGGACATGATGGCAACCGAACGTGTTTGTTATGTTCACTGCAACTTCTGCAACACCACTCTAGCGGTACAGTTCTGAATTCTCACTCACTTCTCTCTCTATCTCGTGCTCTCTCTCTCTCTCTATCTCTTTTCCTGAATTCTTCTAAGCTTGTTTGTTGTTATTATACCATGTGTTTCACCAGCTAATAATTTGTCGATACCGGTTTTCTATATCTCTTGAATCGAGATCATGAAAGCAAAGAATTGAAGAAGGGTCACTTCCCCAAGGAGTTGAAATCCATCATTGAAGTGAATTTCTTGACTGGAATGTACTTCAGATCAAGAATTAGTTGACTCCCATCTTATATTTTATGGGAAAGTGTAGCTGGGTTTTTGTCCATAATCTCTATTTATGCTAAAAGGTTCAGCTATGGTTCTCATGAGTAATAGCAGAAGACAATTATTAAACTCCAAATCCAGAAGCTTTCAATAATTGTAAGGCAAAGACTAATTTTTGAAAGGTGAAAAGGCAATTTGTAAGCCTGAATGAGATGTTTTCCAAACAAAACGCATAAAAATTTTTGAGGGCTGTGAAAAGGTAGGGCTAGTCCCAGGTGTTAGGGTTCTTGTAATATATGGAGCCCTTTCTTTCCCCTCTTTTTATTCTTTTTTTGATTTAATTTTTTCATTAGGATATATAGCATCGTATGATCTCACATGCTATATATGTTATGTTGTATAAAAAGTCAACCGTTGTCCTAATTTATCAGTTGTTTTTATTTCTTGTTTTCCATGTGAAGTACTAACAGCTCATAAAATGAAATCTATACAAATCTATGTGGTGATTTCTCTTTCCTCAGTCCACTTCGCTTGATTCCTTTTCACTGAGGAGTGATGAGGTTGAAGGTGGTGTATTCTGTTCATCATGATTTGCCAGTGAAGCGTCATTTTTTGATGATCAAGGTTTTTACACAATTTCAGACTTGTTGCTACCTTTTAAGTACTGAGACAGTGTCCTCTCTTTTTTTGCACAAGAACTTGTGGCGATTATGACGTCCAGACAAATCCATTTACGCACCAGAAATTGCTATGCTCTCTCTCTTTATTTTCCTTTACCTTTCTCTCCTTTCATCATAATATCTCTGTTGAGTTACTCCTTTTGAGAAAGCATTATCTTTCTTTCTTTCTCTCCTCCGATCTTGACACTGCACAAGGAGCAGTAAATTTAATCTGCTTCATGATGGTGATCACTTTTCTTTAATCATATCTGTTTGGTAGCAGTAGTGATTAACGGTGTTTGTGTTTTAATTTCATTTTCATGGTTTTCGTTCCACTCATGTCATTTTCATTTTCATCTTTCTCTTTCTCTTTCTCTCTTTCCTCCTCGATCACTATGAGCTACAATGTCTATCTTTTTTCATCTTACCTTGCAGTGTCAGCAAAAAAGTGAATGGAGACATTGTGAGAGTGCTAACTTTTAAATTTGCTATGTCAGTTGCTCAGTTTCCTGCTAACATGTAGTATTCAATATGCTAGCTGCACTAACTTGCTCTCCCTCATAATGAAAGAAAAAAAAAAAAAGAAAAAATATTACTTCCCTCACCTTTCTCTCATTCTCTCTCTCTCAACCTCACCAACCAATTTGTTTTCTTACTGCAATGCTGGTGCTTGGAACCACCTTTCCATTGAATGTGATAGCTTCAATTCTCCAATATATATAAATATACTTTCACATCGACAAGTGTGAAACTCTGATATTAATTTGGTTATGGCGATGGTCCAAACATTTATGTACGAAATAACTTAAAGCATTGAGAATTCCAATTCATTTCATATACCCTTGTGTTTGTAAGAGAGACACATTAAGATTACATATTCAGATTACTTAGTCTCTAGCTAATGCCTAGTGAAATTGAAAGTGATAATATTTGTTGCCTTTTGCATTCGAAAATGGGTTTTGGCAGGTTAGTGTTCCATGCAGCAGTTTGCTCACCATAGTTACGGTTAGATGTGGACATTGTGCCAATCTGCTATCAGTTAACATGGGAGCATCACTTCAACCTTTTCCTTCTCAAGACACTCAGGTATATATATATCTTTGACTATTTCCATCTTCTTCATTTTGCACTCTTTTTGTTGAGTAACTTCTGGACTTCATATATTTGTGTGTGTGTTTGTCTTAGAATTTTTCTACCGTTGCTAAGTTACAGAGACAGCACCTAAGTGTTCAAGAAGCATGCAGCAAGGAACTGGGATCATCATCAAAATGCAAATCATTTGAGTCCGTAGAGCATGAGCAACCTAGGATTCCTCCCATTCGTCGTGAGTCACACCCTCTATTGATCTCATTAATTCTATTTTAGCTTTTGGCACACATAAATATAAGTTTATTTGAATGAAGAACACGGGTCCTATAGCTAGGCCAGCCTGAACTTTTCCGTTATACTCTCAGAAGGTTTGAGAACACAATGATTCAACAAACTACGTCATGCCACCACTGGCACAAGTTAATTAATGTAACCAATGCCATCATTGAGGCCACATTGTTAAACTCAGTTTTTTCATGAGAGTGGGCGTCCATCTTTCTGAGTATCAAGTTTTTTGTGGTACAAAGATACCCAATTTGGCCTATATTTTCTTCATCTCTATTTAAGTGTCCCCAACCAGATGGTGACCTTTCGCAACAAATTGACCCATCCTTAATTGATTGCAATCATGTTGTGCCCTAGCTAGATATACATCTCAACACTATGCGTACAAGTGTGCAAATTCATTTACATTTTACAGTTACAAAGTTACAACTCCCAGTTAAATAGTTCTTTTTAGTTATGCTTATTATCATAATCACTTAATTAATCAATCAGTTAACATCTGCAGAAGGATGTTTAAATAATAGCACAGTATGTGACTTAAAATATATACACACACCTTTTCGTGTCAGATTATTGCTTTGATTAGTCATAATTAAACTGAGCCTTATAATTGATATTGATAGTGGCACTTCAGTAACTTTTTGGAGAACTCAATTTGCCACTGCGCCAGTTTGTCTAACAATGGGGCCAGCTCTTGTTAAAAGTTCTTCCTCAACCTGATTTTGGTTGCTAGAAGATCTCATTTAGTGTTAACTAAATTAATTGCTAATTTATGGTGAATATGTACTTATATTCTGTGCAATCTTTTTGAGCATCATAAACTAAATAAATTCATGATCCATACAGCTCCAGAGAAGAGACAGCGTGTTCCTTCTGCTTATAACCGGTTCATTAAGTAAGTGTGATCTATCAATTCACAATAAACTTCCTTACATTTCCCATCTTCTCCTGTATAATGTATATCCACAATTATATTTAGTGTATAGAAATTGATTAATTATTAAAAAAAAAAAAAACTAGTTGAATATAAGGATTATGATTGGTTGAGTGCTGGACAATTGGACAATATCATAAATACATACATTTGATTATATACGCATGTAATTCTTATGACTATTAAAATTTTAGAGAATGTTTTTACAAAAAAAAAAAAAGATAACTTGGGACCCTATTATAACCTGAAACAACATGAAGATATATATTCGGAAGTGATAATCGGTTTTAAAACACTGCTACTATGCAATATATCTAAAATATATTTCCATCATTTTCCTTTTCATTTATCTCTAATGATAGCCTACAAATTAAAAAAATATATATATATTAAATTATTTTTTTAACTTCTTAATATTCTCTATTTTCTTTTTCCTTTATGATAAATATGTAAAATATTGGGAATTAGGTAAAATTAAGACATGTTTAAAAGTAATATTGTTTTAAACCATTTTGAAAGATAGGTACGAAAATTTCTTAAAAAGTGAACAAATAAAAAAAATGAAGGGAGTAACTTCATTTAAAAAAACATCTTATTGTTTAACATTAATCAGTGCATGCCATTGTGTTTATAGCTAAAAAATAATTGAAAAAGATAACTACTATTCATGAAGAGAGAAAGAGAAATGTAACACGTTAAAATTTTAGATTTGTTGAAATACTTTTTTTCTTAAAAAGGTTGAAAGCATATTAATACAAGATATATTAATATACTCCTATTGTTTTCTCAAAATACTTTTTTAGTAAATTATAATTTGAATTTGTTAAATTACTTAAACATATATATAATCAACTAAAACATATACTTTTTTCGAAATATATAAAATATAAGTGATGAACAATCACCATATTTACGTATATGTATGTATATGCAATGCCTTTCATGATATATTGTGGTTGTTTCTATGAATACATTGCAATGTATTTAGATATATAAATAATTGTGATTGCAGAGAGGAAATACAAAGAATTAAGGCTAGTAATCCAGATATCAGCCACAGGGAAGCTTTTAGCACGGCTGCCAAAAACGTGAGTTTAAGCTTTATCACTATTTTTCTTTTCCATTTTTGCATATGCATTCCGGTATATGAATGCATGCAGGTTTTGTATCGCTTCTTTCCCCTCACATGTGATGATTGCACAATAAAAAATGAGTTTGTCGTTTATATTAACATGGTGAAGATTGAAATCCAATGCCCTCTCAATTATTGTAGAAACATTTCCAAGAAAGCCAACGCCTCCTTTCTCTTCCAGGCTTTTCCTTTATATCAAACTTGGCTGTAGTAATGGCATATGATCATGTCCTTCTACTGCTTCATACAACCCGGCTTCCTCTTATTTAAACCATTAATACAATACCAACATGCATGTAGAGCTCAGAAAATAGTTGTCGAAAAACAGAAAATGATGAATAAAGAAACTGTTGCTACATATTAGTGTTAGAATAAATAAACATGATATATAATGCAGAACCGTATACAACATATATAAACCATTTCTTTATTTGTATAAGCTAATATCATGTTTAACCGAGAGATATGAAACACTTGGGGTTAAAAATATAAATATGAATCACATGGGAGATCTATATGATTAATTATTAGCATTATATAGATTATATATACGTGTTAAATGTTATATTGGATGGTGGTGTTTACCCATCACATATTTTACTCGTTTAATAACATAATTCAGTGTAACTACCCAATATTTGTTAATGTAAGTTCTGCATATAGTTGAATAAGCTAAATATTTTAGTTGAAGTAAATGTGTTCAAGTTAATTTTGTTACTAGTTAAGTTGAACTTTAAATATAATTTGATTTATTGGTTCATGTCTTGATGTGTTACGTGAGTATCTTGAATGAAGTCCCATTTTAGTCTTTATAGTAATATTATAAATCTTAGTTATTTTAAACTCGTACAATATGAAATATTTACCTTACTCTTTGATTTAGCAGAAAAAAAAAACAATTTTTAGTCATGTTTTCGCTTATTTATTTTACTATCATTTTACTCCCAAAAAAATAATTAAAAGTAAAAGACCTAACTTGAGAGTTAATCAAATAGTACGAAAACTTGAATTGAACTTAAAAATATTAGTTCTAATTAAGTAGATAAGTTTGACTATCATCATCGACCTATTTCTAACCTTATCTACAAAGATAAGTTGTTCCTGCATAACAGTGGAGAAGTTAATACCATTTATTCACAGCATTTTTATGCCTTTAGTTCATAAAACTTACGTATTTTAATATAAGCCTAGTGTTTTCAAGGATGATATAAGTCATAGATGAAAAAAACGGTAAGTGAAAATAACTGAAGCATGAGAACCAATATAATTATGATTTTTTCTGCCGTTTCTGAAGACTTCTCCCAGCCTTTTTCCTTCTGTTTCACTGACATGTCTCGTATCCTGGACCTTCCTAATTCAAGTCTACAATGTAGGTGTAGGTATAGTATTATCAAAATACCCTTTATCCTTCTTAAACTTGTAGCGTTATCTCTTTTAACACAAGTCATTTTGTAAAACTGGGAAATAGAATGGGGAAAGTGATCTGAGATGAGAGGTTGATATGTGTGAGAAGTAGGCAATTACCATTTAGATGTTGAGATAATATTGTCGCAGGAAGAATGCTGCAAAAAAAGTAATGTAGGACAGATACAATATCTATGCATTGGTTATGAAAAAATTATCTTTCCCCCAAAAAAAAATATAAATAAAATGGCTTGGATAAGTCTATAAGAAGGAAGGATATGAAGGTATCTTTTACCTCACTTTGTTGAAATTTTGATTTTCAATATGTAAAACGAAAAGGGCACACATTTTAGACATAAAAGATTATGAATCTAAATTATGAACAGAAGGACTATTGTGGTGTCATTAATTTTTGGTATGTGAACCACTTGGTTTTTAAACTTTCTTGACTATAATTTGTAATATTATAGTCAATAGTTCAGTTCAAACTTTAACTTTATAAAGGTTAAAGCTAAGATGAGTAACACCCAGTGATCTTTTTCTTATTGATATACATTGATTCTGCAGCTTATTTCTTTTTTCTTTTTTTTTTTTTTCATTTGGCCATATAAGACTTTTATATATGAATTATAGTATCTAATTAATATATTTGTTAATAAAAAATTCTTAAAAAAGGGTTCCATGTTCAAACTCATTATCATAGTTTCAATTTTGAATTTTGAATTTTTCATATTCTTTTTTTTTGTTCTATTTGCGTATATTCTATTATGATATAATCTTTTATATTTTTTTTTATCTTCTTCGTTTTTGTCTCTCACATCCCATGACACAACAATGAACAAATTATCAATATTTTTCCATTGTCATTATTCTATTATAACCTTTTTATTTATGAAAAGATTTATGATTTTTTTATTAGTTATTTTTTAGAGTAATAATTTTTTTTCAATTAGTTAGTGGTGTAAGAAAATTTTACACTACCAAATAGTCAAAGACTTATTTTTATTCTTCCACTTAATTTAGTATGTAAAAAAATAAGAAATAGTGTCACATGAGAGAAAATAACTGAAAATAGAAAATTGAATGTGTTTGATACAGGAAAAATGAGACAATACAAAAATGAAAAATGTGAGATCCATATTTTTATTTTTTTTTACTAAACAACAAAGAAATTAATAGTGAACTAGAGATGCAATAAAAATAATCAATTTAACAATAGTGGATGTTCCTAGTTTTTATAGGGATACCTTACAACGACGCACCCTCCAATTGACTTCTGGATAAATCAGCATTTTGAAGGGCTTTTGTAGAGTATACACACGTTCACAAACCTGTATAATTGACTTCTTCTGGATAAATCATCATTTTGCACGGCTTTTGTAGGGCACAAACACATTATTTGGCATCTATACTTAGAAAAACATTTTTTTATCAACAATATATATATTAAAAAATAATTTGGATATTCCAACTCATATACGTACCTATACCTATATACAACTAATCCTACAGAAAAATACTTGCATAAAGTATGTAGTTTATGCTCTTACTGTCAAGAAAGGGCATAACAGAAAATATAAGACTACACACATTCTCCACCCAATTAGATCTGAGAACATTCCAAATTACCCACCATTTTCCTAGTCTAAGTCCTATAGAATTATACAGAGAATTTCTTTGAGCCTGTTATGTAGATTTGAATCATATAATTTCTCTTTTGCAACGATTAACTAGTGTATGAGATCACATTTGAATGTTTGATAGGTGAAATATAGCAAAATTTATCAAACCTCTTTCTCAAGCCAGAACATGTAAAATCAGCTCCATAGGTCTATGATTCTATTTTGTATGCACGTACTCTTTCCTTTGTTCATGATGGTATGAGTCCAACACTTCCAACCTGAAATGCAATAAGAGGCCGTAGTTTGCAACATGCGATTCCATTTTATGCTTTCCTCCAAACATATAACTCCCGAGCATTGTAACAACCTCTGCTCAATATTAATTGGTAGGCCACAAACACAGGCAGGTAACAGAAAAAAATGAGACTTGAACCTGTCATGAAATTGTTGACAGGTTAATAACATGTTTGGTTTCACTTTTCAATTAATGTGTGATTTTTAAAATTTATACCTGTATTATATACCCTTTATAGGGTCTTATTACATGGTTTGAACTGCTATACTAAGTGTGGTTTGAACCAATATACCTTAATTTGTTTCCACTTTCTGATTTTCTCATCTTATATGAATTTATATGCAGTGGGCACATTTCCCTCACATTCACTTTGGGTTAAAGCTGGATGGCAATAAGCAAGCAAAGTTGGACCAGGGAGATGGTACTCAAAAGTCTAACGGATTTTACTGATTACATATATATAAATGGAAGTTTATTATTATGAGGTGGTTTTTTCTGTGCTTGACCTAAATCAGTGAAAAATGAGGTTGATCAAATTTCCCAATCATACAACTGGATGGGAGACTCTCCAGAAAATTGACCTCAGCCTCTCACCCATGTTTAATATCATATACTATAACGTTTGTGTTGCCCTTTTCTAGTTGTTATGATATGATTGCTATTCTTGTGATTGCATTAATTACTATGTTGAACTTAGGCACTCAAGTAAACAAGCATTGTAAGTTTCATTCTCCTATATTAATAACGCGTCCTTTTGTTTTGTAATGATCTGTGTCTTTCTCTTTTGGGTGATTGCGTCTCTACCCATCAAAGCACGATTGCAACATTTTATTCTTTTCATGATAAGAGATCGATGAAGCACACCATGTGTCACTCGAAGAGGGCCACTAGAACAGTGCTTTTCATCTTTGAGATGGTGCCATTTGACCCTTCTTTGGGAATATGGTGCTTCATCCAGAGGAACAGTCTTTTATCCAGCATGTTATTTCATGAGGGTTTTTTTCTTTCTCTCTCTCTTTTTTGAGTGTTCTTGATACCTTGGAGCGTTGCGATGTGGGGCTATCTGAACATTACGATTCTACCACCATCTAAAATGAATAAAGAAAATAGCTGGAATCGTTCGTTTTTATTTTTTTTTCTCTTCCTATCTTTGATTGATTCTTTTGGTGTTCTTCCTGGACCGTCTTGTTCAGTTAATGCACTGCAGCCTTCTGAAAGAAACACCATACAGTGCAGGGGTTGCATGCATGTCTTACTCTGTCACCTTCTCAGAACAGTTTTTTCTTTTTTAATCTTTCTATGAAAAGGAACTACACAGAAGAGAGTGATTAACGACAAACCCCAGTTTTCCATAGTTAAACCCTAAATTCATGGCAACAACTATTGACTGAAATGAAAAATTCGTTAGAGACAATTATTTGATCCCAGAATAGAATTCTTGCACAAACTTCTTGATTTTTCACCCTAATATCTAGTTCATGCATAATTATGCAATTACTTATTTAATAATTTTTAATATGTAAGAGAATTTGGTTTGATTTATAGTGGATTAATTTTTAATATAATATCAATGAATCCTAACCGATGAAAAATTACTCCAGTATAAATCAAACCAAATTTATATTAAAAATTATTAAATAAGTAATTACATAATTATGCAGGAACTACATATTTGATGTGTTTTCTCTTTGGGAAATTGTAAAATTATTTTAACTTATAATTCCGATGTATAGTTTGAACTATATTTCGAGTTTTATTATGTGAGATGTCATGTTTTTTTAATTTTTCATTAATTTTATGGTTCATTATTTATTTTAAATAGCGTTTTAATTTGTGCATCACACAGAATTAATATTTATTTTATTTATTTAATATTTCATAATAAATAACCATTTCATAATACATAATTTATATTATAATTAACATTTATAATAAATAAATATTCTTAACATACAAATTAAATTTCATATTTTGATAAATAATTTATATTGTAATATAATATAATTTAATTACTGATACTTTTTTTAGAAACTATTGAGATTCAATTTAGAACTAAATATATTAAAAACGATAAAATAAAAAATATATTTAAAATATTTTAAAAAATACTCTCAGTAGAAGTTCTTAAAACCCTTCTTGTTTGATGAAAGCGTTTTTAGCTTTTTCATTTGAAGATTCCAGTAAAAGTAAAGTTCCTAATTCACTAGTGAAAGTAAAATAAGATCTGCATATTAGTATACTTTTGTTTCAAAATTTAAAAAAAAAAAAATCAATTCCAATTAAAATAAATTGGTTAAATTAGATTAGATTGGACTTGATTTTAAATCCAAAAAACATTCAATAACAGACCAAAAAAGTGATTACAAAACTAATATAATTCGATTTGAATATACATTATTCCAGTAAGATATTTTGTTAAGAAAATTATGTAATTTTTTTATGATGAAGTGCAAATTTCAAATTGTAGTTGCAAACTGAAACTTTGAGCATAGCATAAACATTATTTTCTATGAGAATGGATATTATAAATTTGAGTGAGTATTAATGGTAAATAATGTGTTCACTGATGTTGTGTAGATAATGCATGGCATTGAATTATTTATGAATGTTGTAGGTTGCTGGGGGCAGAATGCAGACAGAGTTGGTTGTTCTGAGGAGTGGATGGAATGGAAAATGATTCAGAAAAAATGTTGAAAAGAGGCATGTTTAACAGAGTGGTCTGAGTGGGATATTGTATGTAAAAATGGACAAAACGCGCATGCTTTGCTTTGTGCAAAATCCGACTATTTTGTGATGCCCTCAATCTGATGGGGTCATCACTGTCTCCGAATCATCATACTGCAATCCTTTATTCAAGGGATGATCATGCACCCCTTCATTTCACAAATATGTACAACTTTGTATATACATTATTATTTGCTTTACTTGTATTATTTATTTATTAGTTAGAATTTTTTAGAAGGTATTTAAATATAAAGAATTGAGGAAAAGTATGTAGAAAATGCATTGAGGATGGAGATGAAGGTTAACAATTCATGAATGAATTGTCCGGTGGGGTAAGGTTAAAAGGGGAGAATCTGAAACGTCAAATCAAACAAGTTGGTGGGTTAATTGGGTGCATGTGTGAGTGTGTGTGGGATGGATCTTGTCTGAAAGAAAGATAGCTATATAGATGGCTGACTTGACTTTACCTTGGTTTGCAGAAAACAATAAATTAATGTTTCTGACCCAATTCCCACTGTCATTTCACCTATCGCGGTTGCTAATTTCCCAGCAGGACCATCCTTGCTTCCTCCTCTTTTTTCCTTCCATCTAATTTTTTTTCTCCTAACTCACTCTACTACCATTTAATCTCACTCAAAACAAAATAATTATGTTTGGTTCACAAGTTTTCCATACAAAAGGTATTAAATGTAATTATTAAATAATGATTATGTATATACTTTTTTCTTTTATCTTTTCTGTTAGAGTCACGCTGACATTAAAACAATGGGATGATGAAAGAAAAAAAAACAATAAAAGTCCTCAACTATAATGATCAAGTTTTATTCCGTAAGTAAAGTCGATTATTTGCATAAGTTATGACATTATTAAATTAAAATTTTAGAGATATTTACCACGGGATCTTGATGTTTTACTTCATCTCCTCTCTTTTTCACACAAATAAAATCATCTAATCTACTCTTGTGAAGAATATCTCTCTTGTTGTCTTCTATGTATGTGTTCAAATCAATTTTCTTTCAATTTTTTTTTTTTTTTGCAAGAAAGAAAAGAATAAGGAAAGTTTATCGAAATTTCATATCAAGAATAGTGACAAATATGGAGTGCGGACGAAGCAGATCACTGTGAGTTCTAAAAAATTAAGTAAAAAATCAAAACTAACCTTGTTTTTGAAAATAAAATATCGTGACCAGATGCATACTCCATTTTTTTTCACTTGTCTCATCACAAATTATACAATTTTTTTTTTGTTTGGAAATTCACCTAAAGTTCACTACCAATGGACACATTTTTTTGTGAATATTTTGATTGTGGTGTGCAACAAAACATTTTAGAGGTGGGAAATTTCAAATTTAGTTTTTATTTTCTTAAAGTTGCTAGTAATTTGGGATAAAAAAATATCTCTAACGGTATGTTTTTCTAACTATACAAAAGATAGAAGAAAAAAACAATTACATATTAATATAATTAATTATGTCGAAAATAAAATGCACATTTATATTTAGATATACAAGGCATAATCAGTTATATTTTTAACATAATAAATTATATCTTTAATTTATTTTATAATTATGTATTTCTTTATTATAAATACAATAAATAATTAATATAATAATACTAAAATAAATAAATAAATAAATAAATATATATATATATATATATATATATATATATTTAAATTTATTTTTCTTTTTATTCATGTCATTGCATTTAAATAATTTCACTTTTTTTTTCTTTCTTTTACCACCCTCTTACTTTCCATCCTCTAGTCCAAACAAATGATCTCACAAAAATACCTTCTTTAGTAAATAAACAGTAAAGCAGCTCACATGACAAATCTATCTTTTTCCTATTTTCATGCCCCCATTCCATAAATAATATTCATGTTAATATTTTGTTATGAAATACTTGTAACAAAATTACCCAGATCAATATAAATAAGTAAGCCACTTTAATATTATTGATTTCATAAAAAATAAAATATATTTTTAAATTACTCTCAAACATGTTATTTATAGTGGATGATGTCGTTATTCAAAGATGACGACATTTTTTAGTAAGTATTAAATAGGACTAAGATAATTTGAATTTGTTTATATTTAAGTTCCCCAAATATAGCTATTATTTATGTATATTTGAGTTCAGAGTATCAATTTTATCCCAGTTAAATATCATCAATGTATTTAGACGATGTGAAAATATCAAAGTCTGCATGTACGGTATACCACTGTCAACCAAGACAAATACACAAGTAAAAATATCAAATGCTTTCTAGAAATGTAAATAAGCTTATTAAAAGGATCATCAAAGTTTTAGATGGTATATTGTATTAAGGATAAGGACAAGAAGAAGTACTTGTGTAGTAAATAAGGGTCCTGCTAAAGGGCAGAGGATGTTTACAACTAAGAACCACGTAAATGCTGATGAATTAGCAGAACTTGAAAAGCCAGTGGTCCTGGTTATGTGTAAGGCTGCCTCAAGTACTATGGTACTACAACAATCAAAGGGATCTGGCACGTCTTACACTAAATTGCAAACCAAGGAAGCGTGGTCCATCCTGCTGAGAACTATCAACTGTCAGACATTATTACGGGATTACTCGAATCCAGCGTAGTTTATTTCTTCCAAATATATCTATAATGCACTATCCATCTGAATATCAGAATCAAATTCAACAACTTAGTTTCTACCAATTGCATTGTTTTCTTCTGTGTTCTTTTCCACATGGAATTGTAGATTTTATTTTTTTTTATCCAAGACCACGACCATTTTTGGTCCTTGGCTAGTAATCATATTCTAACACATGTTCCACCATCACATTACTAAGGGAAACATTTAAATGAGGTACAGCTAATATCCAAATGTAATGATGTATCAAGAACTTCGAACTATAGCAAGAAAATACCAAGCCCGTTGAAAATAATTTCTTTCCAACACAACTCTTACATATCTGAATTTCTAACAGACCACATTCTGGTCGCCATAACAGAAAATAGAAAATCAATTTGCTGAGGCAAACCTGAATAATCAATCAGTCTTCACTAAATGAGCAAAATAGAAACAATGAATATAATTGGACGCAAAAATTAATTCACAGGATTTGGTCTAACTCTCTTTAGAATAGATATTCTCTTTACAAGGTTAAACGGCGTAAACACTATGCTTTCATCTCTCAGGTATGTCCCTCTCTCTTAAATGTTACTATGTTTTAGTCTTCCTTCCTTTGTACTGCCTGAAGTTTTAAAGTTTCCATTGCTTGCCTACTGAAACTCCAGTTAGTCTAAAACTTCTAAATGAGTAAATAACAAAAGAATGCTACCTTGTTAAGTATACTTGTAAGACTACGGAAAAGGGGCGGTTCATTACTTAAGCACCCCTATTGTGGGGGTGTGAAGAGGCTCGGATGCACATAATCTTAATTTGATGCGCAGAGACTATTTCCGCAACTAAATCCTCCGACCACCAGGCCACAATGCAATAATCTTACCTTTGAGCCAAAGTTTATCCGCTGTATTCATGTAAGACTATGGCGGCAATAATGTTAATAAATGGTATCTAGCTTCAATAGGCTGTTCGAACTATATGCTACCGTCATTATGTTGATACTTCAAAATTTCTTCTGTAGAAAAGAACATAGGCAGCTGAAGACTTTATCTTCTCCTTGCTGATGGGATTAACATGGCTATCATCAAAGTCATACCACTGATCACCACCTCGCTACATGAAATACAGAAAAGCAGAAAAAACGGATGAACATTAACAATTGCAATGAGAGCGTTTGTCTAAACAATTTACAGATAATAAAAACCTTCCACAATTTCATAATGATCATATTGATGCCAATCATATTCAATCAACATTTCACCATCTACAACTAGTAAGCTATTGGATAGAGGTCCAAAAGTCAATCCATAATCATCATGAAGAGTTGTTTGAGTTCTCAACCATTTCTAAGGTTTACGGGCTTTATGTGCTCTATAATGTTCTTAAACTCAAATCATTTCAAAACCATTTCTCATATCCCAAATTATAAGCTTAAAAAACAAAGAAAATAACAAGTAATAAAAAAAAGGAACAGCGCTTACATGGACAAATGCAGTATAGTGCCCACCTCCCATGCTTCCATAATGGTTACTGACAGCGTAAAGTGTGTAACGGTAAGACTCACCATTCCCGTGGCTAATATAAGCTGACAAGTCGAGATTATCTACAGGGAAGTCAACACATGTCTCCAGCTTGTTTTTGAAGTACCGACTGTATTGAAACCTCTTAAGATGAATGACCAAAATTTCAGGCAGTCTCCAAAGATCTAACTTCTTACTAGCTTGACGATGTTTTTTACAGCCAGGACAGTACCTGACATTACAGAAAACTGCTACTTAGATAATAGTCAGACGAGAAGATAAGTAATTTAAGAGAAGAATGGGTATGTTCCAAGTGATCGCACAGAACAGAATAGTTGTATGAAATTTTGGCACAGAAGTATTTTCTCAAGGAAAACAAAAGTTTAGCAAAAGTATTTTCCTAGCTGTGTTCGTAAGATCAAAATTAGGAAAACCGACAGCTGCTCTAACTTGTACTAATTGACGGGGAAAAACAGGGAGAAAAGATTAACATTGAGATTTAAGATAGATGCAAACAGAACTTTAAACTGAAATCCAAATCATTACAAAAACAGGCTGTCCCTAATTAGTGACATTATTTAGGGTTTGAACTTTAATGGCATGAAGCATCCAACCCTAACCTGCAAATAGGATAATTTAGTGATGGCTATGCTGAATTCATAGCAGTTCTGAGCTGAATAAAAATGCTGAGCTAATGTGAGACCAGAACTAAAATTATTTGGAAAAGCTTAAATACATAGTAATCTAATTTAAAAGATCTTCCACACATGGAACAGATTAACATGCTTGCGAATCAAAGAGTGTACACTTTCTTAAGACAATAAAAAAGGGCTAACTAACCACATGTCTTCTGGTCCAAGAGGTTCTTCTTGTAAGAATGCTTCAAGACACTTGTATAGAGAAACTGACTCTTGTGGTCTCTTTGCTAAAAAACCAGACTTGAAAACCTCAGGCAATGAACTACAAAGTTGTGTATCATATTTCTTAATCTGTTCTTCTGACCAACACACAAGCACGTGCAATAGCCTCAACTCTCCATTTATTGCTAGAGGCTCGTTCATTAGTATCTTGGAATTTTTGATAGTCCCCTTTTCGTCTGTATGGTAAAACTCAATTCCTCCATCTGAAGGAGTGTCTAACTCATTCACATTTGAACCTAAACTAGGAGTTGTGACCTCCATTTCTGCAACTTCAGTTTCCTTAGACATGACACAGTTTTCTAAGGCCTCTTCAATTGGATTTTGAAATGGATGGAACCATTTTAGATACAAATTGTGGAGATCAGATCCATTTGTAACATTACAAAGCCTAGCTACAACAGGAATTCCAAAGGCCTTCCAATTCAGAGTTCGCTTCCCATAGACAAACTGCCTGAAAAAATTATATCAAACAGAAACTTTATTAAAAGGAAACCACAAGTGACAATAAAGAACCTCATTTAAAACAAGTATATGGATGTGAGCAAGTCTGTGACAGTGAGTATTAAATCCCTGCTGTGTTGTAGGGATTATGAGACTAGGAAAAATATTATGAAATCATTCAGCCAAATGTTACCGCGTATCCTTTTATTCTTATAAAAGGCTTCATAAATTGGACATCTCATATTCCACCGACTTACTTTATAACCTCAATGTAAGAAAGAAAAGAAAGGAGGACGGCTCCCCTCCAGGCCATATGAGACATGAAAAGTATATAACAGATACATACTGAATTCCAAATAAGCATTATGATAGATATTCACAACACTATAATAAAGAAACGTTCTTACTAAAGAAAATCAATCTTATTACCACAAATATATTGACTTACTCCTCCATCTGCTGGTTTATGAAGACAACCAAAGGGGCGTCGGTGTTATTTTTCAAAAATCGGTACGCAACTAATTTGTCAGCATCTCTTATTAAGGATAATGAATCGGTAGGATCTTCAAGAAATCGTATAATGCAATTGTTGTATACCTGTACCAGAGCAATACCATCGGAATGTGGTTTTCTAAAGGACTAAATAGTATCAACAAAGAAACTAAAAATGGAGGGGAAGTGACTTCAAATGAGTTTAAACAAATATTAAAGAAAATAAACCTCAGCTACTAATAAGGTCTCATCAGTCCCCAAAGAGCATGCAATGCTAAGAGCACGGGTCAGGTCCTCAAATCTTCCATTTTTTGGAACAGAAATAGTATATGGCGATAATGGAGACATTTTATCACCACTGCCACTAACAACAGTAATAGTCATTGTCCGCATTGTTGTTGAAGGTAGAGGTAATGACAAGTACATGAACGGATCAAATGTCACAGAGACCTTCCTACAAATAGGACAAACTAATGTTGATTTATACTGACCCTGCATAAAATGATGAATGCAATCCATAAGGTAAAGAGAGTTACCATTAGAAGAAAAAAATAGTAAAATAGCTCTCATGAACATGAAAAGGACACCAAATTTCATCTTCAAATGAATTAGACAAAAAAAAATAGCAATCTAACTGGCAGGAGAGGTATCACTCAATCTAGAAGAATTTCTTATTATCCTATCTCCCTTCACAAATAACTGCTATTGCGAATTACAGGACTATTAGGACAAACTTTTCCATAAGCACTTCTAGGAGAGGAAAACAACACAAAAATGAAATAAACTTCTCCATTGGCCCACATTAGGTTATGCACAGGTCAAAAAACAAGAATTTGGAGAAGTTAAATAGAGAGTTTTTACAAATTAGTTAAAACATAAGCTAATTTCAGTTTATGGAGAAGCTAATTTCATTTTTTGTTCTTATTTTTGTCTTCTAAAAGTATTTATGGAGAAGTTTGTGCAAACAGACCTTAAATAATTAGTTTGACTATTAACATTATCGACCAACAATGGAAGGGCCAATGGTTAATTGTCCATGCTCCTTCATCTCACATGAAACCATTATCTTCACCAGAAATGTCAACCCCCCCCCCCCGGTTTCCCCATTAATTATTTTCCCTAAAGAAATTCAATTATATAACACTACGAGTAAAATTTTTCTTTTAAACAGAAGTTCTTTGATATTAGATTTTCTGCCCAAATAATGATGTCTGAATTCATTAAAATGCTCTTTGCAATATTATAGACACGAATCAGGATCTAATTTCCAGAACTTGAGAATTTGGTATAACAAACAGACATAAGAACCTGTTATAGTTATAACCAATTGGTTAAAACAGTAGTTTGAACTCTTTAACTAAATGCTCAAGAAATCACTAATTTTCCATCAAAATTTCTAAAAATAACTACTTAAGAAACTGAATTCTTCACACCATGTGAGTGTATGTAATTAATTCTACATTGCATACAATGAGATGAATACATACTTGGCATACATCAACAATGACAGAATCATTGCGAGCCAAATGATTATGCCAATATTCATCAGCAACCTCTTCATCTGGTCGACCATCTCCATCCTTTACTTCAACATAAGGCTTACATTTAACACGATTCAGATCTTCATGAAGACCATCCAACAAAAAAGCAAGAAGTTCCTATTAAGATGCATGAATATGGTTGACAATGTTAGGGAACAGGAGACACCAACCTTTTAAAGCCAAAAACGTTAGCAAAAAAGAGAATGAAAGGGCCAAATGCACACACTTGAGAATCATGCTGATTAAACCCACTGAACTGGGGAGCAAATCTGGCAAGTTTTGATTTGAATACTCTTGGTGCCACAGGGCTTGCTCCAGGTGCCCATAACTTCCTGAGTAAATCTCCAAATGCTAAAGCTATCTCACCCTGACAAAGAAGCATATACCAAGAAAATAAATATTGGAAGACAACACAGGTATTGAAGTTTCCATGTCCCAACCAATGGCAACCATAAAAAATTTTAGATATCAAAAATATTAAATTATTATGAGCTGTGTTTGAAATGAATTATTACATACATTCATGCCCAGAGGGTTTTCATGATTGATTTCACTAACATAATCTTCCAGAAAATAATCAACCAGCTTTGGCGTATGTGCTAAACATTGGAGGGAACTGTTCATGAAGCAAGTATTTCCCAGGTTCTGTAATCCAGTTAATCCCAAGGAACCAGCTTCACCGGGGCCTAAAGAGAAGGTCAAAGAATTGGCATGCATACAATCAGAATTCACACTGTCAAAAGAGCCATTCATCTTCAGTGAAGCACTGCCAGAAAAATTTGCCATCTCATCTTTTTTCCCTTCCCTACATCTAATTGAGTCTGACAACCCATAAACTTGCAACTCCAAAAGAATCTGTATATCATGCAAAGTTGACATTAATATGGCACATAAGGAAATCAAATAACAAAAGCCTTATCTCACTGGAAGCTAATTTCATATAACCAATATTTCAGAAGTTCAAGTCACTTACGATAAATTTTAGTAAAGTCATGAGGAGACACTCAATCTAAACAAAGTAAATGATAACTCACAAAGAATCACAGAAATTTAAGTTATGTTCAGCAAAGACAACAACAACAATAGCCTCTATCCCATTCGACAACATCAACTATACATGGATCACACAATGGGACTTGGTTAAAAACCAAATTCTTAGGAAGCTAACAACTTCTGAGATATTATTGAAGAAGCTATCATTGTCTTTAAGTTCCGAGAAATTATTCTTTTCTCCCAAATCATTCAACCCTAAGGTTCTTGCATCAACAAACCTAGGGAAAAGAGTCAAATCTCAGCAAGAAAATTCAGAGGACAAAAGCTTCTTCACCATAAAAACTGGTGAAAATATAGGAGAAAAGATTTTTTTTCTGTGCATAAGGAAATAGGTTGCTTCATCAGAAGATCACTAAACATTTGCTCCGGACTGAAAATTAACATCTGATCACATAAGCAATATCATGATTGAACACCGTACAATTTATACGGCACAGAAAATAAATAGCATAGGAAGTATAGCAATAATGACATCATGTCCCAAACTACCAATATAGCAATACCTGATATTGACCGAACCACATAAATATGATAACATTTTACTAAAATTATTAAGTCATGTAATAAATACAAATAAAGGACCCCAAACTAAAAAAAATGTATTTCATGCAGAGGAGAACTTGTCTTAGGGGTGTCAAAATAAGTCAACCCGGTTCACAAAAGTTGGCTCATCATGAGTTGAGCTAAAAACGAGTCAATTCAACAGGGCTCACTTTTTGGTGAACTAGAAATTTTGTAACCAAACTCGACTACCACATGTTGGTAGGTTAGGTGGGTTGGCTCAATTAAACACGTTTTGTTCTCCCAGTTTGTTCCCTATATTTATTGTTATACAATCAAAGTGGATTGACTCGATTCACCTTTCTATAACAATAGGTGTTCACTTATTTAACCACAATTAAAAAGTAATATTATAAAGATAATAATTGAAAATCAAAGTTTTAACTTATATAATTGGAGAAACAAATAAATTAAGCATCCAAATCATTCAAACATTATTGAACAAGCATTCTAATCTTAAAATATACCAAAGTGATAACCTACATAATTAAAAGTACAAAATAATTATAATGAAAAAATGATGAAAAAAATGATAAAGGGTTGTTGACATTGTTGGGTTATGGATCAACCCACCTCCAACTCCGCACAAATCCATTTAACTAGTTGGTTAAGTGAGTCAAATTCAATTTGGCCCACATTTAAAAAAACAACTATATTTTTTCCAACCAAATCTGACTTAAACCCGTGGCCAGTCAAATTGGTTCACAACCCATTTTGACACCTCTTGTGTAGTAGCTAAGGAGTTATGGTTATGGCACATAACATACATACGCTCATCCCTAACACTGGGAAAATGGAATAGTTTGTGATCAAAATATAATCTACAACTGTGAATATAAAATACAAAGACATACAAGCATAAACAAACCAATTTTAAACAAGACAAAATACTACACACCTCCTGATCAGACTGCCTTTGACCGTCAACTGGGATCTGATTTTTGTCACTCGTAAAAAATGTTATCTGACCTGAATAGTCCCAAATGCATAACTGTGCAATAACAGGTAAGAAAAATGTCAATTTCTAGAAGTAACAGTAGAATTGCATGTGTGTAAAACATCGGAAGGGATCCACTTAATAACATTTTCTAGAATAAAAATTTGAAAATTTTTTAACTGTTCATTCATGTGATATCCTTATAACCATGCATATCGAATTTTAGATAAATTTAACATAACCAGGTATGTAATTTTACCAAAAAAAATGGACTTGATCTTTTTATTGTCAACTCTTAATCCAACTCTTGGATTAATGGGATTTAGAGTGTATAAAGAGTAAAATTTACTCTTAGAGTAAGTGGATTCCTTCACACACATAACTATAGCTGTAAAAAGAATATTCTATTACCATCTCTGAATCCACACTGAACATTTTGCAGGCTCTTTTAAAAAGCTCAACTGCGTTGTCCTAAAAAGAAGGGAATAAATGGGAACAACAGATTAGAATTTGAATAATAACATGATAATGAACATAAAAGCACAATTCCTTAATGATTTTGAATATAAAAGCACTTGCATTAAATCAAATTATTGGTGTGTGTATGGAGGTATCGTGTTACTCAGAGAGTAATTTCACGAGAACCCTTGATCCTCATCCTTCATCTCTTTCAATCTAACAATTTCACATTTCCTCTAATGGATACACAAGACCTTGTAATGGAGCACCTATATATAGGATACTTTGCCCAATCAACATCACAATACCCAGAAATTTCATACTCCCCTACCTTTGTCCTAGAGTTTTTAATATACCTGAGAATGTGAATCATAGTATTCCAATGATCAACATAAGGAGCATGCACGAATTGACTAACAACTCCTACTTTAAAGGAAATATCAAGCTAGGTAATTGCTAGATAGTTGTTTTTCAACCTGTCTCCTATACCTTTTTAGATTTTGAATGTGGTTCACTTTGCTCTATAAATAACTTTTTATTTCGTTCTATAGGATTATCAATGGGCCTTAGAATCCACCATGCTTGTTTCTTCCAGGATATCCAAGGCATACTTTCTCAACAAAATAACAATGCCTTCTTTGGATTGAGTCACTTCTATCCCAACGAAGTATTTTAAATTGTTGGAAATCCTACATCAACTAGATATAAAGCTTTTTAATAGTTTATAAGTGGGTGCAACACCTTACAAGCCAGTTTTGTAAGATTGAGTTAGGCTTAAAGTCCACTTCTTAATATGATGTCATTTAGAGTCTATCCTAACAAGGTTATTAGGCCTATCGGACCACCCTTAAATATATAGTCTCACACACGAGTTGGGGAGTCTCGACATGATAAGGGTGTTTTGGAAATCCCATATCAACTAGAAACAAGATTTTTCAACCATTTATAAATGGGTGCAAACATCACCTTACAAGTCCGTTTTATAAGGTTGAATTATACTTAAAGTCCACTTCTTAAGACAAACAACCAAGATCCTTGGTTTGAAATACTAAACAAAAGTTGTTTCAATTAGGAGATTCTAACGTCGTCATTTCATAACATTACCATAAAGAGCAAGGTAAACACATTCATAGCGATTTGCTTTATTTCATCCCAAAATTTTCCACAACATGGCTAAACTTTCTAAACTAGGCTCTTAGAGACTATTTAAGCTCATAACAGGTTATTAATGTCTAAATGACGAAGAGACCAATGACAAATAGCATTCATGGCATGGAAGAGGCGAACAATAGTAATCTTGTAACAATAGTAATCTTGGCCACAGGAGAAAAACTATCTCAGTAATCAAGACCATGTAGTTGAGTACAGTATTTTAATATTGTTGAAGAATCCACATTCAACTAAAGATAAGGCCAAATTATATTATACCTCATCTTGTCAATCCGAGTTTGTGAAATTGAGTTAAGTTTAAATTCTACATTTTTAAGAAATATAATGAAGCCTTAAAACAAGTACCAGAAGCTAATTTACTAACATATACCCATTTCAACCAACCCACCTTACCAACGAGAGGAACCAACTCCTAAGTACCACTATGTAAACAAAATAGTACAAAGGCTATAAATGATGATAACGCAAAATTATACATAGGATTAGAATTTCAAGTAGATTGAATGCCTCACCCAAAAGTGATCGGTCAAACAAAATTTTCATCATGAGAAAGAGATGATAAAGAAGGATTCATCATATGGAAGCCTGATGAAGCACATGAATCAAGAGAGTCTTCGAGCAATGTAGGACTAGCTCTATGTCTTCTTGGTATGTTGATAAGTACCAATTTTGATTGTTTTTATACATGAGAAATATTGAGTACTTGTGGGTTTAAGTGTTATTTAAAATAGTAATTACTCCTAATTTGGAATTTAAATTTATGTTTTGAATCCTGAGGAAGAAAATCATTTAATCTCAATTATTGTAAAATTTCAGGTATAAAAGAATAAAGAAAATAATAGATTGAAAGATTCATGAAGAAAAAAAATAAAAAGTTTAAAATAGAAAAAAGCTCAAGAAAAAAGTCACTTAACCTAGGCCCAAAACCAAGTTTAAAAGGAGATCTTTAAGGTTTTGGGAGGCATCAAGACCTAGAGAACGGAAGCAGACGGCTAGAATCAAGATTCTCGTTAAATTCTTCATCTTTGGGATTGAATGTAATCTTTTGAACTCATTTGTGTTTTGGTGATTCTAAATATAATATTAAGTTTCTACTTCATTGGTATTTTCATCTTGCACTTAATGCTAGATTTTATCTGATCAATAGAGTCTTGATCTTGATTATTATTGAATTTAACTGGAAAGTACTTTTGAGTTTCTGAATTAAATAAAAATACTCAATATATTGGAATACTAGGGATAGGTTTTAGTGTATTGATTGCTATAACATCTGTTCTTAATGCTGGGTAATTTATTAAATTGCTGAGGGATCAGTGTTTGGAAATGACCTGAATTTCATATAAGAGGAATCGGTGTGTGAATGATTATTATATGTGCATCAATAGTGAGTAGTTACTAATATTGTATTTTATTATCAAATCCAAAATATGAATGAGGAAGATAGATGAAGTTCAATCCTAGAGTTTTTCTAGATCTTAAAAACTTTTTTTTTAATTGCTATTCATTATTTAATTGTCTTTATTGTTTATTAATTTAAATTATTCTTAATTTATCTTAAAACCTTTAACTGCTTAGTGAGTTATGAATTTGAGATTTGATAGCAAAATTGTTCGCTGTAGAATCGACATCCTTACTTTATAATTTATAAATTTATATTACTTTTGACTCGGTACACTTGTCGATAAAAGTCAACATATGTAAAAGGAGGAGTTGAAACAACTTCAACTAGATTGTAAGTTGGAGAATGAGGTTGATTCTCTTCTTGACTTGAGGTAAATTTGAAATTCAATTTAGGCACTTATCTGCATTTAATGATTTAATTTCTCTCAAAAAAGTAAATATAAAATTAACTTTTTCATATAGTTTACATATTTAAGTTTTTATTGGTTTTTTTGCAAAGAAACAAAATAAAAAAGTAAAAAATGAATAGAAAGCCTTTGCTTGAGAGCCAAAAATCACGCTCAAGCGAAAAAGAAGTATGCTATCTTTGTAAGATGGTTGCTCAAGCAGTGAGCTAGTGCTTGAGCCATGGAAAATAGATCCAAACACGTTTTGGACACAGAATGCACCTCTCTTGACTCACAAACACAACAGTCCAGCGAGAAGCCAAAAGTCCAATTCAAATTATGACATCAACTCTCCTCATTCAAACCAGCACTCAAATGAGAAGAACTACCTTTAGAGCCAAGCAATCAGTCGCTTGAGCAGTGTCACCAAGCAAATGTTACTATGCAATTTTGAGGAGTGAGTCAAACTTACAAGGACAACTAGGGATATAAAGAACATAACTTAAATTTAAGAAGAAAGAGAAACTTCACCAACTCTCAGAAATGCAACTTTGAAACCAAAGTAGCAGGGAGAGTTTAGGTGAAGAAATAAAGGAAAATAAGGAATTATTACCAAAAATATGGTGAAAAGCATCAGAATCAACAATCCACGGACCTTGAATCTCTACTGATTGAGAATTACCAGTTGTTGAGACACTTGGTATCAAAGATGATTGGGCTTGGCTACTAGATTTTAGCCTAAGATATTCCTTATACTCCTCGTCATAAAATTTTGGATGATTTAGACAATTGTGGTGCGTTGTTAGGAAAGTCATGTAAAAAATAACAAATTTGTTAAGAATGTCCCATCCTTTCATAGTATGAGCACTATGGACAGCCACTTTTGCCAACATGTCCTACACGAATTCCACAACTTGCTCCTTATCAAGTAGACACTATTGCTAAAGATTCAACAAGTTCAAATCTCTCACTACTTTTCAAGGTTGGATGAAATGTGTATAATAAGGTTCTCAATTAAAGGAACTTCTTGACATGTCAAAATTTGGTCTCGAATCTTGTCAAAAATCTAAACTCATGGCATGCAAGGCCAGCACTATGTACAGCTTAACAAGTTTCCTCTTCATTTCATCCACAGAATCTGCTTTTGAAAATATTTAAAGTTCTAAAACTGTAGATGAGCAACAAAGAGACCATGTCATAATGAGATTGCTTGAAAGATGTCAACTTTTCATATGAGTCACGTAACCACTGAATATTGTTGTAGATATTTTGAGCCGTCCTCCAAAAAGAATTAGAGGTTTTGAAAGTCCTCAATGTTCCTAAAGTGTTGAGCTCTAGATATTGCCACAACAAAACACAATGTTGGAAATCAAGCTTTTTCCACTACTCTTGACTATCTAATGGACTTCAATAATATCTTTCTCTAGACGATCACATCATCTCTGAACAAGGAAACATAGTTCCATAGAAGCTGACCAAGATAGATAGTTTTTGCGTTTGAACTTCACTGAAGTTATGGTTGGAGTTCCAGAAATGGAAAAAAAGGACCACAATGAGTCATGTTGGAACAGTGAGAAAACTAAACCCAAGGGAGAATGAGAACTTAGACCTACGTTCCATGCACAGAAAGGATGGCAGGGCAGTTTCTGCCTCTGGGACCAGCTAAAATGAGTCAAGCTTGATGACGCAGACTGACTTGAGGTCCACTGGAAAAGTTGTCAATGGTAGTGGTAGTAGCCGAACAATGATTGGAATAATAGAGCGAGATTAGAAACCACTCTAATACCAACTTAAATCTTAAGTTTTAGAGATAAAAGCTTGAGTTTTTCACTCAGTTGTAACATATATATGTGTGAGTGTGTATCAAAAGGTACATTGTGATAGCAGGACCGATTGTTGCACCTACCCAAATGGCTACAGCAGGAAAAGATAAAGAAAGACTAACCCATTACAAGAGATATATATTTATACACTCACACCCACACATATATTTAAGAAGAAAACTTAGATTAAAAAATAAATAAAGGATGACGAAGAAGAGTAAACTGGATCACTCCTATATGTGTATATGTGTGTATGTATCATTTTTAACAATGTCTTGATAAAAACGAAAGTCTTAGACCATCCAAAAACTATGATGCACCTAACCAAGACATAATAAACAACAATAGATGGCAAATGTTCAGTTGGGAAATATGTTCCACCTCAAATCTCTCTTTCAATGACTATAGAACAAAAGTGATGGAAAACATAAATTAATATCTAAATCCTCAGTATCCCACAAAAAAATATATTTATCAAAATTGACTAAATTATGGACTAGGCCCAGAGTGTGCAATTAGGTGTTGCCTTGCACAGGGTGATGGAGAATAACATTGGAAACTTTGAAATACACAATGAACTGACACGCATTTAAATAGGAGCTGAGGAGGTATACCTTGGTAAACTGCGAAATTATTGTTCACTTGCCTCTTTTCTCCACATATTTGAGGAGAATTTCTAAAGGGTGGGACCCACCTTTTTTGAAAAAATTGTATGCTATTCTAGGGTAACAAACAGACCAACGTCCCTCATTTCCACTCATTTCTATCGTGTTCCTTCCCTTTCATGGCCATTTTCACTATACCAACACAACATAAAAGAAATTGAAGAGGACAAAAGCCAAGCCAAGAGAGAGAGAGACCTTTTTGCTTATTCTTACTCCACATGAATTTGTTTCCCTCTGAACAGAAAGTCTGAGCTGTAAAGGATATACATCTCCCATATCACTGTCAGTGGCTGAAAAGCCTTTGTCATCCTTCACTACATTTTTTGAATCACTATGCCTACATGAAACCAAAGCACGTGATGATGCAGATATGAACAATCTAATATTCTAGATGTCAGAAAGCTTTCATCAGTAGCATCATGAAACATGAACTATTTTAATTTCAAATCCTCATTAAAAACAAAAACTCGCATGTTATAAAATCTCAGATCTACTTATTATGGAACATGCAATGCAAGTAACCATTTGCAATTCTGTACAAGATACATACGTTAATAAAACAAAGAGAAAGGAGTAATATGACCTAAAATTCTGAATCAATGCATTGAATTATGAATCATTAATATGCTAGTTACTTTTAAGTTCAGGCCTACGTGTACTATATATAACATGTTAACATGAAGGGGGACTTGTTTAGCGTATAACGGCCAAGAGAGCAACTTTGATTCAAAACCCGCGGACTGAGCTATTGATAGGTAATAATCTAATGGTTATCAAACAACAGCTACGATAGAAGATTAAAACCACTAGACCTCTCCTCCATAGCATCCTTAGTTAAAGGTGACAAGTCTGGTAAGCAAGCAAGCTTTCTTCATGTGGCACTAAGTATACTTAATCTTGCACCTTCAAAAATAAGTCCTTCACTAATATGAAAAGTCTGCTTAGACATGTTCAAAGGTTATGGACAACACTCTGCAAGGTGCAAACCGCTTCCCAAGAACTTTTAAACACTCACAGAAATTCCAACTATCTTGCATCAAATCTAGTATCTTCTGGTCACAAAACCCAATTTGCTCAAATAATTAATTGACTTGTATACTACAAACTGAAGCATAAAAAAGCGGTAGAACTCATTTGCCACGGAAACAGAAAAATCAATGATGACTATGTCCAAGACTTGAAATTCTTTAAGTTCAGCAGGCAACGTGATTATGTGACTATATAATATGGAGTGAGAAAAACTGTTAAAACTATTTCAGCATAAATAAACAGCACAAAGCTGAGCCATAAATGTTAAAAGCTAGAAGAATTTCGCACAACACCAGCTATCTAAATTTCAAAAAGCTATGGGATCCAAATGTAGGTTGAAGTAGAAAAAAAAAAGTTGCATCGGTGCACATTCTAACCTAAACATCATACATTTTAAGCCACCTATCCATCTTTACTCACCACTTGAGTGCCTGCAACCACATATCTCCAGATACCAAAGCAAAATCCCGTCCAGATACACCAACTTCGCCATTTTCACGAATGTTCTGCAAATCCTCCTCCCTCCGAAGACTGAACACAAGATCCGAGTTGAAGATGGTATTGATAATCTTCATAGGACCAGCATAGGACGAACCAGGAAAAGACGAATACGCAATTCCCTTCTTCTTATCCGAATCCGCAGGCATTGAATCCTGAGCATCCTTCCACCACCTGAAACACACGGAATCAACCACCAGCGCTCTTCACACATTCAATCTCAATCAAACAATGCAGACAAGCTCGGATCACAGCAAAATCCATACGTGGCACACAAAAATCAACACGCCAGCCAGTTCGATTATTCCACGAAAAACATTAAAAATACATAAAACCACAAAATCGAATTCAGCTTCGCCTCGATCGGTCCAACCCTAAAGGTGCATTGTTAGTTCCGTTGCTTCGGATTACGGAGATTCACAGTGAGGAAATGGAGTCACAGATTTAGGGAAAGTTAAATAAGGCGCGAATTGAATTGAAGTGAGAAATGAGTGGAATCTTGAAAGGGGAGAGACCTGTGAGGAACGAAATAGACTCGCTGGTCCTTATGTGAGTCTGCTCGCTGAGAGTTGTCGGAGCTATCTTCGGAGGCACAGTCCATTGCAGAGAGAGAGATTCAGAATTCGCTTCCAAATTATGCAGATTATTTATAGAGCGAGAGAAAGCAGAAAATGAGAGAATTGCAGAGAAACAAGTAACAAGTGGAGCTTTTGTGGGAAGAGAAGACAAGGATGCAAACCACAATACTATTACAGGATAGGGAGGGAAAAATATAGTCTACTTTCGTAAATTTTTAACTTATTTACTGCCCCTCATGTTTTATTTCATTAATTTTAACAAATAAATTTATAACGTTGTAAATAAACTATTAGTATTCATGATTTCTCTAATATAATCATAAATACAGCATTTATAAGATTTTTTCATAATTAATTCCCACATAAATATGTATTCCCTTCATTTATAAAATTTATAACGTTGTAAATAAACTATTAGTATTCATGATTTCTCTAATATAATCATAAATACAGCATTTATAAGATTTTTTCATAAGTATGTATTCCCTTCATTGAACAGGAAATGTATTTTTAATTTGGTATATTTGTGACTGGATTTAATTAACTTTTTATTAAAAAAAATGAATCAAATATAAAATAAAAAATTGTTTATCTTGTTTTATTTTAAATTTAATATAAAATTTGAACCCAACTAATATTTTGGAATTCGATTTTATTTGTAATTTTAAACATTGTAAAATTGTTAAAAGAATTACAAAACAATTGTAAAATACATTTTACAAGAGATGGTTGTTAAATATTTTACGATAAAAAAGACAATTAAAGAGATTGTGAATTATTTTTTATGATTATTGTTATTTTCACAATACAAAAATGTTGTTTTATTTTAATAAATATTAATCAATAATAATTAATAGATAGATATACTAGTTGTTGTTTTTTTGTTACAAATAAAAACTGTGGAGTAAATTATTCATCTACTTCAAATAATAGCAGCACCATTACTTGATCGTATATCCCAACAAATTTTAAAAATCATATTTCAGTTTCTTATTAATTTTAATCAAAAAAACTCATCAGTCCAGATTTAAATATCCTTAATTTTGATAATGTAGAAGGCTCAAAAAAGATGTTTACTTTCTAAAACAAAAATTCTTAATTTGTTTTCAAATTACTCTATATAAATCTAGTTTAGTAAACATATTTAGGTAAGTGATATACATTTTGTATTCTTATTAAGACATGTGAAAAAAGGCTTAAAATGTGGGCAATCGAGATGAAAGAAGTACTAAACTAAATATAGTTTGAAAATATTTATCATTTACCTGTTTAATTTATAAATTATTACAATAAAATTTATTAAAAATATTAGTCATAAACTTCTAAAGTAGTCATTGAAAAAGTCATTAATTTTATAAAAAAAATGTAATTTACTGTTGGATAACAGTGTAAGAATTTATATTGTCCGTATATTTAAATGTCAGTGTCCCCATTTTTCAAAATATTATCCAATAGTTTTTATACCTTTATTCAATAATTTAAAAGAAAAGTATAATTGAAATTCATTGATGAAGTAAAATCTTTTACATAAACGTTTAATAGGATACCATCCCTTAAAATAATATTAAAAACATTAACCGCAATTTTTACACACTATAAATATTTGTTAGAAAATACTTTTGAATTGACCTAAAAACATGAATGAATTAAGATAGAATAAATTATAATAAAATATATATTTTTTAAATAATTTAAATGAAACGAAAAGAAAAATACTCTTGATAAGTGAGCAGAATACATTATTATTTGTTTTTTATATCTTATCCTTATTTTAAAAATACTGAAAGAAAACTCACCACTTCTGCAATGATAAAATAAATAAAAGGAGACAGTCAACCATTAAAAAGTCATTCTAATTATGAAATTAATTATAATGTATGGTTGGCGAAGAGACCTATATACATCATTCACTACAAATCATTTTAACTGCAGTTTTTTAATCAAATATAAGTGACAATTTTACTGTACATAATAATACTCTATAATTAAATGTATAAATTTATGCATTGTATAACGGTAACATTTGACTAAATTCTTATGATATTTCATGTACTGATTAAAAATGCTTAATGTGTAGTAATAAAATCTATTTAACTGGATAAAATTACTCTTTACTTTTTTTCTTCTTTTAATATTGTACAAGGTTTTTGAAAAAATATAATGAAAATATTGTGACAGTAACATTTCAATCTTAACTAAGTCATTGTGAATTGACACATCTCATCATGCATGAAAATTTAGTAAATATTTAAAATAGGATGTAAAAAATTGTTGTAGTAAGTTTTGAAAAGGAAAACAGATCCGAAAAATGCTCTGGCACGAGGCTATGACACATAAAATGATGATGGTTGTGGGCCTGAAGAAAACCCTAACGGTAGCAGCTTCCACTATTTTATTACTGTAAAGTTGCTGCTTCACTCACCCCTTCACGTGACGAACCAGCCTCATGTGTTGATCTACTTTTCATCACGTGCCTCTTATGTTATTGGCCTCCTAATCCTGTAGCAATGCCCAATTATCTTTCAACCCTGATGGTTACTGCAGAATGCATTCATCAACTCCTACAATTAATCTAAATATTTTAAAATATTATTTATAATAATTCTAGATCAATATTTTAACAAATTATAGCTCCCATAAATATCTTTTGTGGTTTCGTCAAAGAAAAATAACAGTGGATGACTAATAATACCAAATGGGATTACTACTATTCATAATTCATCAATATTTACAACTTTTAGTTTATCATACAGTACTACTATTGTTAGTATGGCTAACTTAAATGAAATGTTTTACTAAATATAACTTTTAATAGGACTTAAGTACGTTTGTATTATGATAGCTCTTCATTCTTTTTTTTTAATTTTTAAATTATTAGCTTTAATTGTTCTAAAATGTGTGTGTATTTGATTTTAATCTTTCTAAAATGCTTTTTTTTTAATTGTCAGCGTTTTAAACTTTCAAATAGCAACATTTAGTTTCTAATATTTATAACTTAACAGAGCTATTTTTATATTGATATCTTTTAGATTTTTCAATAAGAATTATTTTTTATTACTGTAGGCTAAGATTTTATTTCAATCGAGTTTTTTTAATAATGTGAGTTAAAAAAAATTGATCTTTGTAGATTGTTTTTTAATGTAGGTAGCTAAACTTTTTAGTCCATGTCTCTCAGGATTATTCCTCAATTAATATCTAAGACTTTTTTGACATAATTATTAGAATTTCTCTAAAGTAAGTCATAAATTTGTTTCTAATGAATAAAATATTTTTGGTTAAGTTTACAGATTTTTTTTTTATTGGAGAAATTTGTTTAATGGTCATAAATTTATCCAAATGTTGACTAAGGACTTCAAAAAGTATTAATTGAAAATAATATTAACTGATTCAATTGATATTGTCAAAATTAGTGGAAATTTTTTTTTCACAAATTTTAAATAAAAGAATAAAATTAAACGATCGAAAAATATTAATAATTGATATTTTTAATTATTAAATATTATTTAATATTAACTTATATTTGTTTTATTTTGTGATAATTGAAAATAAAATTTTAATGAATTTGAATTATTCTTCCTAAATTAAACATTTAAAAATAAAAGAATTGAAAATAAAAATAATTCAAATTAACATATTTAAATATCCTCAAAAGTTAACTAATGTTATATAATTCTAAAATAAAAGTGACTATTTTCAACTTTTAAAGGGAAAAATGACCAATACTAATCAAAACTTACTCATTGACTTAAAAATATATTTAAATTTATTAATATTTCTTGTACACCTTTAATTGTTATTTTATTGATATTTCACAAACATTATGCATCAAAGATAATAAATTCACTTTGTCAGTACAAATATCAAAACCTACTCCTTCACATAGTAGTTTTACAAAGATTCCCTACATCCATTATTTAGTAAAAGGAAAATATATTAAAGAGGTGTATATCCTTTGGTGACCATTTACACAGTTTATTGGTATTGAAAAGGTGTATTTAATTCACTTTTCATGGACCATACAATTTCTTTTTTATCCATCTACATTTTTTCTTCATTTTGAACATTTATTGATTTTATTTTGTTAGAATGCATAATACATAAAACTTTATAAAGGTTTAAAGGAATTGAGTATATTTTATTAGGTTAAAATCCTGTGAGGGTAAACCAAATGAAATTAATATTGAACCCCATCCTAATTAAGGCCTTAAAATGTAAAGGTGCATATTCTTTCACAATATTGAAACATTTCATAATCATTGTTAGAATTTATAGTTGAACATTAAAGAGAAGACAGAATTAGAGTTATAAATATAAATAAATTTTTTTTAAACAAAGCTTTAATAATAATTAATTAAACAAATACTTATTTAAGTATTGTTGTTGGAAGATGAATTCTAACAAATATGTGTGTTAAGTCCTCATTGTTTGAGTGAAGATATATGTGTGTTTTTGGGAAAAGTTTCGTATGAATTTGATTCAATTACTAAAATTGAGTTTAAATCTAAGTTGGAGCATTTTCAATATACAATCATACAAGTTCGTATTAATACACGACTTCTTACACATAAAGCAACCCATTTTCTGTAATGGTGGAATTGCATCTTTGCACCTTACAATATAATGATCAAACAATAATAATTGTGTATCTTCTTCTTCACTCTTTTCCTTTCTATCTATACCAATAACAAAAAAATTATCTCTGAAAAAATACTAAAGGAATTGAAGGATTTCTTCAATCAACAAGAGACTGGTCCTTTAACTCATATTTACTTTCAACACTTTGAAACTTCATCTACTTATAGACTTTAATTCATTCAATTCTTTCTTATTTTTCACTAGAATTGAAGTCATTCCTAATTGTTGTCCACAACTTCACTCATAGAAACTTAAGATTTAATCTTACTAGCAAGAGTTTGGCCAAAGATGATATGTTTTCAGTAAGAACAACCAGAGACAGTTGTCAAAGTAGCTACGTAGAACAATGGCCACTTCAGATATCGGACACCAAAAATCTGAAACCGATTTTTAAATTAAAGGTGACGCATGTTAATGGTTTGTTCTTTTCATCTTTTAGTGTCATCTCCACGGTGTAGGTGCCCTGTAAACATTACAGACAAGGAATTGATCTCAGGTCTCAATATATTGTTCCCAAATTAAAAAAGTAGAAAAGGTTTACATCCCAATAAACTGTTATCATAGAAAAAAAAGCATGCTTGAAACAGAAACAGGAGTACACAAAAATTTTACATCAACAAAACAGATAATAAAATTGATGAAAAGCCAAGTCCAACATTAGGAAGAGAATATCAAGCAAACTGATACTTAAAATTAGGGTAGCAACAAAAATTGCCAAGTTACTTGAATCCAATCATTGAACTACCAAAAATAAGTCCTTTAAGAGTATATAATGCAAACTTGACTAAGATATCATAGACACACAAAGAAAGAGTAGATAGGTCTGACACTATAGAATCATAATTAGTAATTGAGTGCATAAGAAATTTGACCTGATCTCGAATTTAAAATCTTAAGACAATAAATTTGTAGATTTTTCTTTTTATATTGTTCATCCATCATCTCTACCTAACGTGAGACTCCTAACTTTGTACTTGAATCCTCTCATCTCCCCCTCATAAGTCCTTACCACACACATTGCAAACTCTCATTCGAAATCCAACTGTCTACCCACAATTCCTTACTTGTATAGTTGGGTTGGCTTTTTGCAAAAGGTAGATTGGGTGGTTAGGATAGAAATCTGAGGATTTGATTCATAAACACAAAAACAAGGTCTTACACACTAAAACACCAACTCTAAGAATTGTCCATTTTACTATATTGACTTTACCTGTCAGAGTTTAAATGACTCTTGATACATAACCGGATACCAAAGGGCAATTACAGATGTTTACAACTCTAGACTAGCTAGCTTCATGAAATTCCATAAACTATAAAACATTCAGAAGCTTGGTATATAGAACAGAAGGAAAGAATAATACAATATCAAATGACTTTAATCAATTGAAATGTAATCACATGTTAAGTTTTTCAGCGTATGTAAGCCTACATCTAAGGGCACATCACGTACTTTGCACTAAAGATCGCAAAATGAGTTTGGAAGAGATGAGAGACCAAGAACATGCATTGCTGCTAAACAATCCAGAATATTATCTCTATTGCTCAACAGAATATTAATCTCTTTGTCTTGCTCTATAATTGCTAAGTTATATGTTAAGGGCCTCTTCATAGATATCAATGGAGACTTCATTCATGATAAGGTAAGATTTTTTATAGGCTTCATAGCTAAAAGCTTATATTTGGTAAACTGAAACTAACCGGTGGGGCAAATGCAGGCAACTTTTGGGTGTTAGCAACCACAAAACTGCCAGCAGCAACAGGACAAGATACTTCCTCACAAAAATCATGGATTTCTTTATGGACAACAAAGCCGAAGTATGAAACCATAATTACCCACTTTCCTCCATAAATAGCTTCACCTACATTCAAGTTAGACAACAAATCTATTCACAATCAACTAAACATAATTACAATAAACCATCAATTTCATCTCTAATGTATTAATCTCTCCTAAATAGTCCTTGAAAACAAATTATATAGCTAATCCCTCCAGTACTAAAAATACTACTGAACAGTCTCCTTAGTATTAAAACTTCAAATTAGTTTAGTAAAGTATATCAACGTAGGGATTAAATTAATGAACATTAAATACTTTAAATACTATTCATATAACTTCATTATTTTAAGGATTATATAGGGTGATCCTTGAGAAACCTTTTTTCTTTTACAGAAATCCTTGAGAAACTACATTTATGGTTTACTCAAATAATTAAGCAACGTATTAAAATGCTAAAGAAGATAAGTATAGTACAGTTTGTTAACATAAAACACTGTTCATATAACTAGAGTTTGTTAACATGGTCCCTGAATGAAAGAAAAATGGAATTTGGGGGGAAAACATAATGAAATGAAGATAGAGAAGATAGGGATTACCAGTAGCAGCTGAAATTTTAAAGGTGACAGGCCTAGCACGTAGAACAGGGTCTGGTGTGATTTCAACTCCAGACACCTTCACAGCATAGTTCACATCTGCTGCATAAATTTTCAATGGAAAATTAAACACAAAAAAAAAGTCACTAAATTAGCTGTGAATTCGTTATGCATAACCTGTGCATGACATCAAAGACAGAACAGAATTTATCAACAAATTGAATCCGATTAAAATTTAATTTCCCAAAAGTAAAGTTTAGAATTTTAATCTGGAGGACCAATGTGATGAGCTAAAAAAATCAGAATTGCAGGATAAAATTTCAAAAAGAGTAAAAGGGAGAGTGAGGAAGTACCACAGTATCTAAAGGTAGTAGCTTGAGCGTGGGCAAATGAAAGGGTGAGGATGAATAAGCATAAAAGATAGCTGAGCTTTGGGTGAAGCTGAGACTCCATGGAAAAGGTTTTCGAAAGATAGGGAACAATGTCCCAGGATGCATCCCGTTCTCGCATGACCTGTTTGGTTGGATAAAAATGGGAGGGGGAGAATGGATACACATGGCTGAAATAAAATTAGTTAATTGATAGAAGTGGAAGTAAGGAGGAATGAATTAGAACGATGTATTTTATTTTTTAAGAAAATTATTTTTGTATTTTTCATTTTTATTTTACTTACTTTTTATCTTTTATTTATTTGAAAATTGATCTTTCAATTAAGACTAGGCTCACTTGGCTTACGTGACTTAATAATTATGTAACATGTAATAATTTATTCTTTGATAAAACAAACTAGTGGTCTTGGCTCTAATACCAATTGTTAAATCGAGTACTTATTACTAAATTAAAAATGTAGCATTTCAACTCTTTCTATTTGAGAGTATAGCAATATAAACATCACGATTTGATTGTGACTTATCTACCTAACCTGAGTTATAAAACAATTGATGTCACCCACAACAGATAAATATATATATAATTTTTTAAATAAATATACATATAATCTTTTAAATGGGGTGTAAGATGACTTGTTCCTAATAAACCTATTTATGAAAAGTTTTCATAAGTATTTATGTTTGTTTATTTTATTGTTAAGTTTCATAATGAGTTTTTGCACTAAAATGGTACCATTTATTTATTGTATTTACTATAATAGAAAAAAATTAAGATTATGGTTAAGTTATACATAGTTGATACGACTTTATTTTAGAAAAAATTGTCATGGTCTAACATGACTTCATGTTGATCTAAGTTAAGGTTTGTTTGGTTGGGAGAGTAGATTTGAGGAAGTGAATTTAAAAAAATTTGAGTAGATTGTGTGTGAATAATAATATTGTTTGGATTAATAGATAAATAATAAGATTTGAAAGATTTTGAAAGAAATGTTTTTGAAAATTTTGGAATGATTTGATAGATGTTATAGTTTTTTTTTTTTTTTTAATTGATATATTTGTGAAATTACTAATTGACTCTTGTGAAATAATTGATCTAACTGCATGTACAATATATTGCAATGAGTGTTTCATAATTTTCAATTACATCCTTGCAAATCTCTTTAAATGGTCAAGGATCTTATTCTCCAAATCTTTACCAATTCATCATTGCAAATTAATTCAACCAAATGCATTTGACCCACAATATCCATTCTTGTAAATAGTAAAACCAGGCAAATTAGTTTAATCAAACACAACCAAAATATTTGAGTGGTGTCATGATAGGATAACTTTGATAAAAAAATACGAATAACTTAAAACTTCATATTTTTCAATACATAAATATGGAATACTGTAAGCGAAATTACCATGTTAGTAGAGTAAAGTACTCTAGTCAAAGAGGGGTGAGAAAAACAAATTCTTGAATATAATATTATTTGTTAACCTATTCATTAAAATTTACAAAAAATAAAAATATGTTTGATTATTTTATTGTAAGGTTTGATAATAGGTTTTTACATCAAAATGGTGCAATTTACTTTTGTATTTATTAAAATAGACAAAAAAATATATTAAAAAACTGGATAAGTTGTACCTCGCTAACATAACATTATGTTAAAAATATCGTCACAGTGCAACACAACTTTAGGTTTATCCAAGTCAAATGAAGAAGTTATGTAGGGCAACACAACTTTAATACAAGAGTAGCTAACTTAAATTTTCTTTCTAAAACATAACTAATTAAATTGGACTAGGATTTAATTAAAGTTACCAGAATCTGTCAAAATAAAAACAACTATAGTTATGAGTAAGTCTAACTACTTTTATTGTTTTTGTTTTATGTTAATTAATAATTTAAAGTAATCAAATATTTAAATTTGGGTGTAACAATTTACGAAGCGAGTGCAAGTAAAGCAACATGCAAAACAATAAATCAATGACAAAAAATTATTTAATACTTTCATACTAGTTTATTTGATAATAGTTATGTATAATTCTTAACCAACTTAACCTCCATGATAATTCTTAATAGTGTAAAAAAAGGAGAGTCTCACTAAATAAAGAGAACAGGTGAAAGTTAAAAGTGTCTTCTTTAGTTGGCTAAAACATTTTAATTTTTACTTCCTTAACTAAACCGCCACCTCATTAACTTTACGAGATGAAGACACACATTTTGATTTTGATTTGTTTAATTAACCTCTCATTCATTTTGTTAAGCATTGCATCTAACTTTAATTAAATATATTGTTAATAGTTTAAGTATTAAAAATTTAGGATCTTAATTACGTGCTGGTCTAAAGTAAAGTGTTAAATGAATTGTCTAAATAAGCCATTAGTATTTTGTTTTTGAAATTAAATTCATTTAGAGAATTCCTGTTAACTTTTTGTAGAAATCACTTATTATGATTTTTGTTGAAATCTACCATAAACATGTATTTAAATTTAATAAAGATATTGGTTTATGAATGTATGCATTTATCACAATTTAGATGAAGTTTGCATATGAACTTTAGTTAGATCCAAATTTAATTTGGATAATAGAGTAACCAATTTTAACTTATTTTACAGCCTTTTAAAAGCTTTTGAAAATGTGAAGTTACATTTAATGCGTGTTACACGGATCTAGTGTTCGGGGATAGACTCTAGAATCCAATGATGTGCAACCAAACCCAATCAGAAGTAACATGGGGTTTCTGTTCCCTATGCATCTACCCTCTGAGGATTCTTCCTTTCAAAATAGAAAAAGAAGAAATGCAAACTTACTTCCACTCAATACCAAAGGTGTCATAATAAAATCATGTTATCTGCATTTCGAGAGTTTAATTTCATTACCCATATCAACATCTTATAGTTAATCTATGTACATTTTTTTAATAAGTGTTTCTTGAGTTTTACTTTTGTGTAACTGGATGAATCCTTAAGATCTATAACACTTAACCTTTTAGAAAGAAATGATGTTTTAACAATATCGTAAAATTATTTAAAATTTTTAATAATTTTTTCACATTCGTTGGTATCATACGAGATTTAAGAATTTTATATATTTCTTCTTCGATAGAAAAGTGTATATCTTAATTTTTTTTAATTCTCTTGTTTTCCTCTTTTTTTTTTTTTATGTTTGATTAACAAATTGTTATTATATGAAATGTTTTAGTATATTTAGTTCTACACTCCATTTCTACTCAAATAATTTTTAGTGGAAGAAAAAGATAAAAACAAATTGTTAACCTAACTAGGAATCATAATAATTGAAATGATTTAGTTGAAAAAATAATTAATGTCTTTCACTTGTAAACTCATAATGTGTTTTTTTTTTAAGTTAGTGTTTAAAAATAGATTGAAAATTACTTTATGTTTATTAAGTGATAAAATAGGTTAAATTTGGTAGGTTTATAGTTCTTTCTTAATTTAGTAAGTTAGGTTGATATTTTAGTTTGTTAATTTATTTTAACATAACTTGTCTAATCTCCGAATGTTAATTAGAGACGGAGAGAGTTGAACTACTAACTCTTTTTTTTAATTTAAATAAAAAATAATTCAAAAAATATTTATTTTGTTTTTGATGTTTTAATTTAAATAAAATAATATTTACAAATTAAATTCTAAATTCTATTTCCAATAAAATAATTCGAACAAGTAAAAAAATATTTTAATTTTTTTTCAGTTTAAGATATTAACTAATCAATAACTAATAAAATATTTCAACATATATATATATATATATATATTATACATATATGTTTAAAAAATAAAAAATTTATAAAATTATAAAGAAACAAAAATTTAAGATGTAGAGTTTGAGGGAAGTGGTTCACCACCTCTCTCAGCCTAACGAGGCCAGCTTATTCTATTTCTCTATTTCATTCTTGGCAATCCAAACGGACCCGTTTTATCAAATCTATTTGCAGCTTTTATTTTACAAGGAGACAGGGGTATCAGTCTTTCTTATGTCCTGCCCAATTTTGACTTTTGCAAAAGAGAGAGTGGTTATTCATTTTAACACTATTTAATATTAATATATTATTATTTTATTTATATATAATATTTTATTAATAAAATACAATGTAAAATAAAAGTATAAAATAAATAATAGTCTCAAAATAGTATTTTCTTTTACAAAACTATATTTTTTTTTCGTCTTTCTTGGATTTTGAACAGGAATAAGGTATATTAGATTAGTTTATGGTATATAATTAGGGTTATGGTATATAATTAGGGTTGACAGTTTGGAAGGAAGGGTAGGTGGTGAGCTTTTGAACTTGAAGTTGGAGACAATATAAAAGGTGTTGTTGGGTTGGATGGTGTAGGATCAGTTGACATTAATAGACTTCCAGAGCATATAAGGGGGACAAAAAGTGGCTATTCTTAGACCAATTAAATTGATCAATAACACATGGACTCATTAAGTATCAAATTAACAAACATAATATAAGGAAATAAAGTAATAATAAAACTCTAATAAAAAATTTTAATTATTAGGTACTTAGTATAAAAAACACCAACATAATGGAGTTATTTAAGATTATAATTTTTATACAAGTCTTGCTTTTGTGTTTGTCCTATTAAATATGATGAGTACTCGTGTTTTATATAAAGAAGTAGTTAAAACAATTTTTTTAAAACATTAATATTGCAAAATATTTTAAGATATTGATAAATTCAATTAAATTAAGTGTTTTTATTGTTGTATATGATTTATGTTAAAAGTATATTAAAGAATATTTGTATCGCAAATAAGTTCTGCAATATATAATTGTTTAATTAAGAGAGTAGGTGTGAGTTATTTTAAAACTCCTTAAATATATTGGGTTCGCATGCTGTGGACCATTTCGTTTCCAGTAAATAATTTAATACTGAACTAATACACTAAAATGCAATTCAAAGTTAAAGGACTTATAATTCTTAGAGATTTAAAATCTTCCAGAATTTTAGAAATAATGGAAACAAAATGCTAAATGAAAGCCTAAAAAACCACATAATATATTTTTTAGCATAATTTCACTTGTACGTCTTATATTTTAGTCTATATGCAATTTTTCCCTTGATTCTAATTGATTGTATTTAATACTCATAGTTTTTAAATATTTAAATAAAGAATCATATGTCAACTTAGTATCTTAAATGATGTATTAAACTGTATAGATTAATAAAGGAAAATTGTAGAAAATATTGAATAAATATAAAAATATAAAGAAAGACTCTTATTTTTTTATCTTCTATACTTTTTATTATAATTTACTTTATGTTATATTTAAAATAGAGAAAAAATTGTTCAGCACAATTCGTGAATTAATTCAAATTATCATATGTATAAGCTAGATTGGACTAAAAAAATATAAATTTTCTTATGAATCGAACAAAATTGAATTCATTAAGAACTTAATTCAGGAACTCGTGATAAAAAAATTAAAAAAAATACCTTGACATAGTGTAATAAGAATTTAAAACAATTTAAAACAATAGAGTTTACTCAAGATATTCCCATTCGTGTCTAACTCCTCTTTTTTCCATAATTTTTATTTAAATCAACATGTCTCAATTCTAAATTCTACTTTTTTCATTTATTATAAGATTTTTAAATTTTCATTATCAATTATTGTTTTTTTCTAATATAGTTTAAAACCTTACACAAATGTTAAAATTGGAAAAAAGATTAATTACTAAAATTGACAACTCATGCTAGATTGACATGATTTTACTGTGAAAATATCATACACAATTTTACTTTAACAAAATAAGAAAAAATGTGAAATTGTGTATGTTAAGGAAGAGTTCTTTATTAACTTGAAAACCGTTGCTATAAATTTGTTTAAACTAATCATCATGCTTAAATGAAGTTACATGTTTTACTTAATTTTTTTCCTGATGAGTTTGAGATGGTAACGATTTCAATTAAAAATATTCGTTGTGCTTATGTCTTTTTTTTCTATCACAAACGAATCATCAACAGTAAAGTCAGCCCTAAGATACATTACTTCACTTAATCACAGTGATTAATCTAAATCGTGACTCCTACACATAATTTCTAAACTAACATAAAACTTGTCCGTACCTTATACATTTCACCGTCACTATAAAAATAAAATTGTACTTAAATAATATGATTTTTTTTAAAATAAATTGTATCACACTCAAGTGAATTGTTCATTTTAAATATTTATGTAACGAATGACCCCAATTTGAAAAAAAAAAATCCTTAATTATCATACATATCACATGCATTTAAATTAGACTCTATTGTCAATAAAATCAAACTCGATCCAGGCCCTCATCCCTCTCTTCTCGTCTTAGGCAGACTGCTGAATAAAAATTTTATGTTTGGTATACAATGAATTATATTTTCAAGTAGTAGTAGTAGTTTTTTTGTTATAATTATTTTAATAATATAGAATTTAGTTTTAGTTTTTCTATATTGAAAAAAAAATAAAAGACTATCATTGTTTTGAAGTGAAATGAACCGTATGTATAACCTATTTTTCTGTAATAGATTAGAGATACTGGTTGTTTTAAGTTGAGTAATATCTAAGTCAGGTTAAATTGGAAAATACTAGTTTGAGACCACTGTATATTTTTATTTGATATTATATTTTATTAATAAAATATTATATATAAATAAAATAATAATATATATTAATATTAAATGATGTCAAAGATGAATAGTGATGTCAAAATATCATCACTTAATTAAATTTATTTACTAAGAAATTCTTGTTAATCTAGTATTGAGTCTCTTCTAATATATGTATATAAAATAAGAAAGATACATGAATTTGATTAGAGGTTTTATTTTATTAGAGAGAAAGATTGATCATTGTGTGCTTAAAATTATTTATTCACAATAACTATTAAAACTATTTATTTAATTTTAAAATTAAAACATTTTAAAAAAATGGAATAGTTTAGGAATACATCCCACTCTTGGGTGTGTACTTAGAGTTGGCCAATTGTGTCGCCAGCCTGGCCTGTATGCAAGTGTGAAATTGAGTGGGTTCTTTAAATTGATTTTAATGTTCCAAATTGATTTTATATAAAATGGGCTAAAAAAAGAGAAAAATATGATGACTTCAATTAGTAGTTCATTCCTTAATAGGAGACTAATAATTGGAGTAAGGATATTATAAAATTGACTAGTTAACGGCTACTGAATAATGAACTAGAAGTCGTGCTGAATTTTGTGAAATTTATTTAATAAAATAAATAATTACATAAATTCCTTTTAAATCAAAATAAATAAATAATTTATTTTTTAAAGTAAATAATACAACACGTTCTCTCTATTTTAAAATAATTAATAATTTTTCTTCTTAAAAATAATAGTTCTAAATTTTATTATTTTTAATTAATTATTCATGAAAACAATAAAATTATATAATTTGATCTAATAAAAATGTGAATATACATATTTGAAAGTGTAAGTGTTTTCGCTAGTCATTATTATATAAAAAGGATATTCCATTTAGTAACTTTCTTTACATTTTAATTAGATAATTTTATTCTATAAGAAAATAAAAAATAATTTATTTATTTATTTAATGAAATAAATAATTAAGTAAAATTCTTTTTATTTTAAAATAACGAAAAAATTTCCTTTTTAAATAAGAGTTATATAATTTTAATATTATCTCTAAAAAATTTTGTATATACTTTAAATTGTATTATTTCTAATAATTATTTAATAAAATAATAAAATTATACATATTTTAATGTAATAAAAAAGTGCATACACATTTAAGGAGATCTATGTATTCTTGCTAGTACTAATAAAGTGTTTTAAGTGATGGAGAGCTTTTTATTAAACATGTTGATAATATGTTTTTATTATTATTTATTAAAATTTATTCAAAATCATATAATTATTCCCAAAAGTTATTGAATAAAAAATGAGAGTCATAATTGATGCAAGTCCCAAGTTGACGTTGACGCACGTTGAATCTGTTCCGTTCAACACTTCAGTTACCAGTGTGCTGTGTCCTGAAGGCCAAAGGTAACAGGAATCCGCAGATTCGTTCTCATAAAAAGTCCGTTGTTCCCGTTTGGCAAACATCTAAAGCGAATGGAAGTTGACGGTGTTACATCTCCTCTAAACTCCGTTATCCTAAACCAACATCTCCATGGATCCCTTCATCCGCAAGCTCCGTCGCTACCTTCTCACATGGCTTCACCGATCTCGCTCCGGTAATTACAATTCTCACTCCACACTCCTTTCTCTCGATCACTCCTCTCTCAATTTCGTCAAATTTCAATCCAATTATCAAATTGAACTCCACGCTCCGAGTTCTCCATCGTTCTGTTCAATTCTTCAGGTGCCGTGTTTTTTGTGCGGAGAGTTTCGTATAAAGATGTCCGAAGAGCAACGGACGGCTTCCACAGAGTTGTTTATAGCAATTCCAATGTTTCTGCGTATGCTGCCAGGTTTGAAGAGAGTGGCGGCCTTTGTTTGGTGAGAGAAGTCAAAGGCTTCGATGGAGGAAGCGATCATTTCTACAAACACGTGCAGTTCTTGGGTCGCTTGCGACATCGCCACCTTCTCTCGCTCAAGGGTTTTTCCGTGGGGCGCAATCACAAGAGGTTCCTTCAGCATGCTCTGTTTTTTCGTTATGATTTATGAATAAAAAATAAAAAATAAAAAATTGTAGGTCTTAAATTGCGATCATAATTTTGTCTTGTTTCTTGATATTATAGCCATGGAACGCTTTTTATAAATCTTGAAAAATGTTGATATATTTTATCTTCTTGGTTTAGTTGTTCAACATTCTCTTGTGTAAGAATTTGATGTAGATCACTGGTACTGTTAGTGTTCTCGGTATTGTGTGTGGATAGGTATAGCAAGTTTGTGATTCTGTTTTTTTATTACGTTTCTTCAGATTGCTCATATTTGACAACATAGAAAATGGAAGCTTGAAGGATCATCTAAATGGTAAATTTAGAAAGTTGAAAAAAAATGTTTTAGAGGAGCTTCTCAATCAAAAGTTTTGATTTTGTTTCAATGATTGGGTGTTGGCAGACCCTTTGAAGACACCCTTAGATTGGAGGACGAGGTTACAGATAGCTAATGGCGTTGTGGCTGCACTGGTAAGTTCTGCAAACTAAAGCATGTCTGAGACCAGAATAGCTTGATATTTTCAGCATGAAATTGCGATGTTATTAAATTTTTGTGGCAATTAATTCGAAGAACATGAGATTCTTATGTGTCGTTGAGTTTTTAAATTGATTATTGATATGGGAAAACTCATGTTAACTTACATAGTCACATGGCAAAGTGAGTATTGGAAACTCGCTCACTTGGTTCCATACACGAGGGAAGAAGTTAGCTTCTTTGTAGATTCAATTGGCGATCAGTGTCGTTTACTATTTCTGCTAACTACTAAAAATATGAACTGGGATTCTGACTATCGTCATTAGTCAACAAGGTTAAACCAACACAGGTGACAATTGCTCAATGTTAAGATCACGAAATTCTTTGTTGCATAAGTAGCAAATTGAACAAACGGTGGTCTCACTTTTCTACCTGAGCTTACAGTGTGATGGCTAAGAAAGATTAAGAGTCTCTTTTCATGCATGGTTATCTGAATTTTGTCCATGTGTTGATTCTGGTGGAAGCAGGAATATTTGTTTCTCTTCAGCGAACCACCTGTGTGTCATGTTTCTATCACCTCAAGCAATATTATGTTAGATGAGAACTTCACAGCCAAAGTAAGGAAATAGTTCCCTTTCTCACTGTAAACTCTTGCCTTCTTTATATTATATCTCGTTTCAGATTGACACTATAGTTTAGAAATGGTATTAAATTAGATTGACTTCTGCAATTACAGCTATCTGACTTTGGTCTTCTTCCATCCGGTGGAGATTCTATTACGATGCCATATTCAGAAGGTCACTTCTTGTAAACTACTCTTACAACAAGTTTCAACAAAATTAAATTTGAAAGTGCTTACATTTTGGTTACTTCTCATATTTGCTCACCATCCTGGTCTGTTTCAGATTGCTTGAAGCAGAAAAGTTGTAGGATTATATTCCAACTTGGAGTGCTCATACTAGAACTGGTCACCGGTCAGTCCTCAGAGATGGAAGGTTCCGATTTGATCGAATGGATCCAAGAATCACGATTTTACAATTCCATTGATAAGATGATAGACCCTGATCTTGGTAACAATTATGACTGTACGGAGCTTAAAAGTCTTCTCTCTGTGGCAAAACTATGTATCAAATCATGGGACAAGCCCTCGTTTACAATTCCTCAGTTATTCCGGCATCTCCAAAAGAAGATTGATATTACCCACCAATAGAATTGTTATCTGTTTTGCTTGAAAACTTGTGGTTTTTTTGGGAGAATGTTTAGCAGTCCCTTGTATGCATGCTTTCACTTTTCGTGTCGGTATTGATAACTGCGATGATGTTCATTTGAAGAGAAAAAAATTTTAGTTGTCTATTTTTTTAACACTATGTAGTGTGAAATTCAGTGTTAGTTCTAACCTTATATTTTAAAATAAAAGGAAGGAAGTTTAGATAAATACATTTCCTTCAAAAAGTGAGGTTATTTTTATGAATATACATTAAACTAAATAAATAAACAAAATAGCAAATATAACAAAGTTAAGGATAGTAAAATATTGTCAATTGATTGAAAATGAAAACATCACGCATAGAAAAAGAAAATTCCATTAATTTGACAAATAAAAAAAGAGATAAGTATTTTTATAATTACTTAATACATTAATTACAAAACAAAAACAAATATTTAAAACAATAAGTAATTAGTATTACATGTGAAAATAAGGAAAAACAACCCCGTAAAAGTTGGAAAACTTTGTATGTTTACAAGGTTTAAGCTAACATTTTCTTATACACTATTAGTTTTAGGTTTTTTAAATTTTTATATTTAAATTAAAATTATTTTAAATACTAATTTGACTATATGTCTTGATCTTTTTTTTTTTTGGAAACAAATGAAATTAATTTTGTAAAAAAACAAATAAAATGAAAGATGTGTTTTTTTTCAATTCTAATGATTTTCTTTCATAATTTTTATTTTAGATGCTAGAATATATAGGATAATATTTGTAATTGAGTATTAAAACTAAAATTGACATTACACTTTCTCCAATTCTTGCAAATTTTTTAGACTCATTTCTTTTATTCTTTTATATTTTCTCATAATTTTTTGAGTTTTATTATTTCAAGTAAAATAAGGGATGATTCTAAGAATTCAAAATTTTTATTTTCACATGGACATGTTGTATATTTTATAAATGATTTTAAAATACTAATAACATACTACGGAGAATCAAAAGTCAAGATTACTACAAATTTGTTGATAATCTTTTTAGAATTTGAGATAGTGAATATTTAATTGATTGTATCTTTGACTTAAAAATTATTTTGTATTGTCATAACACACGGGATATTATATAATATTATATATTTATGAATAGATATTATGTTAAGACCTGATGTATTTCGCATTTTGATTTATCAATAAAGAAATTATTTAATTGGTATTGTTTTACAACTTATTTATAAAGGATTTCTCTTTTAGTAACTCAAATTGCCATTTCTTCTCTTAAGAGAAATCAGATAAAATGTTCAGTTACGTAAAATTTCTAGTTGACTGAAAAAAATATCCTCATTTATGTATGTGAAATTATAAGAAACTCTATAAACGAGCTTATTTATTTTCTAATTTATTTTAAATTAGTATGTATTCTCTTATCTGTTTCACTAAAATTGACAATACTTATATCTTGAAAATGCTCAATTAGCCAATTTAATATTAAAAAAGTTTCAAAAGGAGGCTGAAATTGCATTTCTTTGCCGACCTGACAGCTAGAAAATATTTTAGACAAGTCCAAAATTAATAAATTAATACAATTCAAAAATAGCTGGTTTTTTCCTGAATCAGAATCCAAAATATATTTTCTTAACTATCCAATATAAATTGTTTTTAACTTAATAAATAAAATTTTATTTTGTTGGAATATACTTTTAGTCTTAAGATATTTGTTTACAGTCTATTAAACTATTTTAAATTCGCGATTTTAGTCAAATTATTCTATTTTATTCTCAAAATCAAAACTTTAAGTTAAAATACTATTCAAGATAATATAAAAAAAGTAAAAGATAAAAAAAATACATCAGTTATAATATTAATCACTTAAACCACTATTACGAAAAAAAAGAGAAAAATGAGGAAGAATATTTAAAACACAATTAAAAATGTCTTTTCAGAGTAAATTTATTCTTATAAATATTTAAGATTTCAACTTTAAAAAATAAAATAAATCATTTCCAAATTAAAAGACTTAAAAAATCGATTTTAAGAGATTCAGAAATTCACTTTTAATATAAAGGATCTAATAAATCCTCTAAAAATTATCATTTATTTAATTTGAAAAATAGAAAAGAAAAAATAACTCAGATTTAAGAGACTGAAAATATAATGTTAAAAAATTTCACTAAATACTTATATATTATAAAAATATATTTTAACTTAAAGTTTAAGGATACATACATATATATATATATATATATATATATATATATATATATATATATATATATATATATATATATATTTTTTTAATT
>Ga0099824_1000345_pt1 | contig 51223 bp, 20 predicted proteins | sample SiratrowhiteBW_FD_76837 | JGI IMG/M metagenome (GOLD analysis project Ga0099824, IMG submission 76837) | Root nodule microbial communities of legume samples collected from California, USA - Siratro white BW | ecosystem: Host-associated > Plants > Roots > Nodule | place: USA: California... | reverse complement strand
GATACTCCTGGACATGTTGATTTTAGTTATGAAGTGTCGCGATCATTGGCAGCTTGTCAAGGTGTTCTTTTGGTTGTTGATGCCGCTCAGGGAGTCCAAGCTCAAACTGTTGCTAACTTTTACCTTGCCTTTGAGTCTAACCTAACAATTGTGCCTGTAATAAACAAGATTGATCAGCCAACTGCTGATCCTGATCGTGTTAAAGCCCAATTGAAAACAATGTTTGATCTTGATCCAGATGATGCACTGCTAACATCTGCTAAAACTGGAGAGGGTCTTGAGCAAATTCTTCCGGCAGTCATAGAGCGCATACCTGCCCCTCCCGGGAGGAGTGAATCTCCTCTTCGCATGCTTTTACTTGATTCATATTATGATGAATACAGAGGGGTAATATGTCATGTCGCCGTTGTTGATGGTGTCCTGAGCAAGGGGGATAAGATTTCGTCTGCAGCTACTGGTCAGTCATATGAAGCTTTAGATATAGGCATCATGCATCCTGAACTTACACCTACTGGTATCTTGCTTACTGGACAAGTTGGTTATATTGTAAGTGGCATGCGATCAACCAAAGAGGCCCGAGTCGGTGATACAATTCACCATACTCGGACTGTTGTAAAGCCTCTTCCGGGTATAGTCAGACAACTTAGATCCATGCATGTGGACTATCCATACTGCTCTTTGCTGCACAGAATCTTTTAATTCATATATGTTGCCACATTCACACTTGCTGCACTTTTAGTTACTTAATGGACTTGCCGAAAATAAATTGAGTACATTTCATTGCTTGACCATTATTATTGTGGTATTGTATTGAAATGCACTTTTAGTTACTTAATGGTCAAGCAATGAAATGTACTCAATTTATGTGGTATTGTATTTTTTTCTTTCTTTCTCCATCTGTATGAGAATGTTATTGTTTTATTTTAGTATATATGCGTGCATTTCTTGGTCCTAAGTGTGTTGTTTTTGAGTTATTTGATAATTTGATTATTTAAACTGTAGGCTTCAAGCCAGCAAAGCATATGGTGTTCTCTGGTCTTTATCCAGCAGATGGATCTGATTTTGAAGCTCTAAATCACGCAATAGAGAGGTTGACATGCAATGACGCTAGTGTCTCTGTTACTAAAGAAACTAGCACTGCTCTAGGTCTGGGGTTCAGGTCTGGTACCTATTACTAAAAGAAAGAAATGAGATTGGTTCTGGAAAAATTGAAAATTTAGCTTCAACTGGAATAATTTGTTTCCAATTATGTTTGCTCAGGTGTGGGTTTTTAGGCCTTCTGCACATGGATGTTTTTCATCAACGACTTGAACAGGTAACACATCACTGTATGGTAACCAGATGATTACTTTAAACTGATGGTGAAGATATATTTGGGAAAGTGGAATGCCTTCAAATTTTTGAATCATGTGCATGCTTCAGAGGCATCTGGAGTGAATGTAATTTTTAATGGAATGGATAGAACTTAAGTTTTTTTCCCGTCTTCAGGCATGGTATGTTGGTGATCAATATTATGTTTCTGTAAACAGGAGTACGGAGCTCATGTTATCTCAACTGTTCCTACTGTGCCTTACATATTTGAGTTTTCTGATGGAAGGTAGATAACAGACTTGCATTTATCAGGCTAATTCCACTATGGTTTGCTAAGACTCTAGTTGTGCTTTTCAGCAAGTTAGAAGTTCAGAATCCTGCTTCATTACCTTCTAATCCCAAGCAAAAGGTGACAGCCTGTTGGGAACCTACAGTAGTGGCTACTATAATCATTCCTAGTGAGTAAGCTCTTTACAACCCTGGGTATAATTTATTTACTGCGCCGGAGCCTGATACTTGCTATCTTAATTTATTGGTGATTTAAGGTATGTGGGACCTGTTATTACCCTTGTCTCTGAGCGTAGGGGTCAGCAGTTGGAGTATTCATTCATTGACAGGTAAAATTTTGGGAGAGTTTCCATTCCAATACTATATTCAATTATCCATCAATGAATATATATGTGTATGTGCGCGTGCATATCATGAAAAGTGTCTTTATTTTTTGGGATATTATGCTCATTATGCATGATCATCATCCACAAAAGTTAACAAATTTTGAAACATTTTTGTGGCGGTTCATCAATTTATCCGTGGTTGAAGCAATAAATCTTTTAAGTTTCTCTCCTGCAGTCAACGGGTATTCATGAAGTACCGCCTGCCTCTGAGAGAGATTGTTGTTGACTTTTATAATGAATTGAAGAGTATAACATCAGGCTATGCATCATTTGATTACGAGGACTCTGAGTATGTATCGTGCTCCCTTTTTCTCACCCTATAATTTTCTGCATGATTATTGTTGTGCACTCACTTTTATTTACCTTGGCGCATTAATGCCATGTGGTTTTTGGAACATAATGTGGTACATGTAAATGTAGATTTGTATAAAAATGGTGTGATACCTGATGGATACACTGTACCGTGTGCATACTCTTATAATTTGTGTAGTTTGTTTTGTACTTATTGGCTATCATGTCATCAAGTTGGATAGGGAAATAACTTTTTTATGTTTGGATTGGCTAACTACCTTATAATGCATCCAATGGGTGTAATTACAGTTATCAACTAGCTGATCTGGTAAAACTTGATATTCTCTTGAATGGACAACCAGTTGATGCAATGGCAACCATAGTTCATAACACAAAAGCATATCGCGTTGGGCGTGAACTGACAGAGAAATTGAAAACTGTCATTGACAGGTCTTTTTCTTTAATAAACGATTGTATATTTTTTCATGCTGCTTCTTTAGTTTGAAATCACCCCAAAAGAGCTCTTTATTTTGTTCAGGCAAATGTTCGAGATAACCATACAAGCTGCCATTGGGTCAAAAGTCATAGCAAGGGAGACGTAAGCTTCTTTCTAAAGTATCATTTTGGGATGGTTGGTTTAAAACCTTTAGCTCCTGATATGAAAATAATAATCTTGATTAGTATTTGTAGTGTCTTATGTGAAAAAATGTTTAGGCAGTAAGCAATAATTATGCAATTACTTTTCTTGATATCGAAAAGAAGCATTTCTTACAAAGAAATCTATATCTATTATTCAATCAATCTATATTTATTGTACGGTAAATGTGCAATATTTATACCCATATTTCAACGTCTTTGAATAGCTATTTTATAGGTGGATTTTAGACCCTCTTGAGAGAAACAAAGGGCAATAAAGTGAGCAATTTGTTAACATGCCCTGATCATCTGTTGCCTAGCTTAAACTCTCGATATTGATTGTAGGATTTCTGCAATGAGGAAAAATGTTCTTGCCAAGTGTTATGGTGGTGATATTACACGAAAAAGGAAGCTATTGGAGAAGCAAAAAGAAGGAAAGAAGAGAATGAAGCGTGTTGGTTCTGTTGATATACCACAAGAAGCATTTCACCAACTATTGAAAGTTTCTTAGCTGACTATTTTTAAGATATTTGTGTATGACACAGTGGTAATGACTTGTTTCCTTTTTTTCTTTTCAATAATATTATGGTGCATCAAACGACACTAAATTGAGAAATTTTACATCTATTTGAATGACAGTTGCATGCATGAACTGGTATCATTGGTCATCTAGCTTTTTGGTAAATCCAAATTGACTTTGTTCATGTGGCTTATTATTTGAATTTTATTATCTATGCACTCTACACATAATTTAAAATCATACTGAGTTTCACCTGCCTTATCAATTAGCTCATACTTATCATGCACTAAAACATGCATTTGTCTGCTCAATTTCCCACATATCCATAAAAAATGCTTAGATTTATAATTTTATGTACCAAAATCATCTGCCATTGATGATTTGAATTTTGCTTCTCTGAATCTCAGACTAGTCGTGGAAGTTTTGAAAACGACACCTGCCATATAAGGAGCTGTTCAAAGTGCTTCAGAGTGTGGCTGAAAAGAACTCAGCCAGTGCTGGTTGATTAGTTCTTGCCAGGGACTACTATATATACATATACCTTGAATTCTTTGTTCCATGGATCAACACTCGTGTTACAGTCCTGTTGCAGCATAAATTAATCTAATAAGATAAACCTTAGAATCATTTTGTAGCAGAAATTTTCAACTATAGATTGACCATGTTCTTGATACAGGTTACAATCATCTTGTGCTTTTAGTGATTTGTTTTGTTTTTCATTTGAGAAGGTATATACATTGAACCATGAAATGCACTTGCTCAGATCTTCCATCTGGCATAAATAAAGGTAATTTGATGATTAAGAAAACACTTTGTTTTGGTCAAAATAATATAATAATAATCCAACATTTTGGACTGGTTTGGCCTCATAGCAGCCCTTGACCCTGGAATGCTCATTAGATCAATGTTCACTGGGCATCCCGTGATATTAATCATCTCAAATAATGTCAAATTTTCAACCTATACAAACAATTTTCATTTTTTAAAAAGTGATCAAACTTTTCGCATATAATATTTTATATTCGAGGATCTTTGTGGGTACAGATACTAAATGTTAAACACAAAGCTAAATGAGATGTGAGACAAATAATTAACAGACAAAAGAAAGTGTCCAATCCCATGTATTCCTCTTAAATTAATTAAAGAAACAAAAAACTAAATAGTAATGAGATAAGACAAATACTTTTTTGTCATCCATTACTTCTTTATTTTTGTCATCTATGAGGACTTTTAACACTACATTTTATTCTAATACCATTGTATTCATTAGGGTACGATTACATTCCTACAAATTCATAATAAAATTTAGGTTCTATATATCATATTAAAAATTTTGAATTCATAAAAGTTATAATTGTCGAATTTGGATACAAATTTTTAAATTTGCTATAACTCAACCTTAACCAGTTGTTTTTCCAAAAGTATTTTATTTTTCTTAAAAAATTATAATTTGCAATTACAATTTTTCTCAACTCGGCCGGCACCTACAATAGCGATACCTGAAAAAATAAATTGAAGATTAGAGAAAAAGTGGCACAAAGTTTGTAAAAGGTTGTTGGATCCTGTGCCAGAAAAAGTAGTATAATAATTTGTGAAGTGTTGAAGATGCAGGACCACACACTGCACAGTGCAGAAGAGATGATGAATGAAAACAAACACAAATACAGAGATGATGTGCAAATTGCAATATTAGGTCATAGTTCTTAATTTGACTCTCCCTCCAAACCAATGGTCACATGCATTCATCCACACGTTAGGTTTAGAGGCTAAATGATATTAGCCACAATTTTCTGCTGGGGTGGAAAAACATATTATTAAAAAAAATACAAGTATATATAATTTATCTTTCTTTTTTTTCTAACTTTATACTTTTTAACATATTATAAAATATATTAGAATATATAATTATCTTTCTTTTATTTCTAACTTTATACTTCTTAATATATTATAAAATATATTTAACTCAAGTCATTGATATTTGATTAAGAATGAATTATTCTAACACTTTAATATTATTTTAAATTAATTTTAATTAAAATTTAAATTATTTATAAATTTAAGTCTTTTCAATTGAGTTTTATTAAATTATTTTTCTATTAAATATTTATAATTTTTATATTTTTAATTAAGTTTCTATCATTTGATTTTATTATTAGAATAATATAATGAATAAAATAAATAAATGACAGAAACTAAATTAAAAAATATAAATTTTTTCAATATTCGATAAAAAATATAATAAAGACATAATGAAAATACTTAAATTTATAAGGAAAATAAAACTTAATTAAGTTTTTAAATTATTAATAATTATTTTTATGATAGGTTAATTGTTTTAAAAGATAATAGGGACATTCTTATACTTCACATTAACTTTTTTAAAATGTTTGAAACATATTTTTAGAGAGGCTCTTGTAAAGGTTAAAAAATAAGTGCTAAAAAATAACATATAAGAAAAGTTGTGAAATATTTGATTCAAAAAAATATCACATCATTTTTTTACATTTGTGGCGGATAAAAAAAACATTATTAAGAAAGTAAAATAATTTTAGTGAAATTGCTAATTTATGTAAGAAAAAAAAATCTTAAACTATAACTATTTTAAAATAAAGTTGTAATATTAAGATGAAAAAAAAAAAAAACATAGCAACACGTTCTTTACTATATTGTTTCTAACCTACATTCTATTATTAGTTAGCATATATTATAAATCACAAAAATGATAATTTTATTAAATAAGATTGAAAGCAACAAAATTTATAATTTTCAATAAATTTTCTCTTTACAACTTTTAAGAAAATGTAAAGTAGGTTGGGGTTTTATGCATTAAAGGGACTTAGATGAAAGACTCAAAAATGTAGATTTTAAAAGAAAATGACAAAAACATTCGTGTAATATTTTCCATTCTTATGTTGGAATGATTTTTCAGTCAGTGCCGTAACTGACTATAATATCTTACTTAAAAGTTTATAACCTTTTTTTGTTCAAAATACTATTTTAAGTGGTAGTTGCAGCATATAACTACACAAATAAGATTTTTATCTCACTCTCCACAGCACACATATTCTACAAAATTTCCAAACTATATTGTTTTTAAAGATAATCATAGTTACACATAAATTTCATACAACAAATTATGTAATTTTGAGAGAAATAACAAAAAACAATGGTTGGAAAAAAATGGGAAATATAATAAAAATAGAAAAGTAACTTCCAAAACCTTATAGAAATATTATAAGTATATTTTATTTTTTTAATATGTAAAATTAGCATGCTGGATCTGGCTATTACAAAATAATAAATTTAGTTGAACAGTATAATAGAATCCAATTATTACTTTTAATTAACAAGACTTTTCATAACTATGCTTAATTAGTCAAAAATATAAAATATAGTAAAATGCATTTATTAAAATAAGCGGTGATTTAAAGTCTACAACATAAGTAAGCATACATGTAAAGGGCTTTCTATATAATTAATAAAAATTATAATTTAGGGAGTTTTCGACAGAATAAAAACAATATAACTAAAACAACCATTTTACAATTAAAATAATCATTTGACAATAACATTACAACAATATACTAATATAAATTGGTAATTGATAAATTAAAATAAATTATCATCTAATTCTTTGGTTAAATATAGTTGCTAATATATTATTGAATATATATCATTGAAGTGAATTTTCATAAAAAACTATATTTGCTACTTATAATAAAATTTATCTATATATACTGCAATCTAAGAACATGAGAGTTTGAACTTGTTACCAGCAATGAAGATCATGGGGCCCTTAGAATTAAGAATGCATTTGGTTATATTTTTTAGTTTTAAAAATTATTTTTAGAAAATGCTTTTTATGTAGCAAATGTAAATCATAAATAACATGTAAAAAAGTTTTGGAAGATGTTTTGATTTTCTGCTTTATTTATTTTTTACTTCAGAAGGCTGAAACAGAATCCCAAAAAGATGCCTTTCATACAATATTTATATTAATTAATCTTTAGCAGCCCAGGAGAGTGCATGTACTGAACTTAGCCATCATTCCCTCTCACATGAGTCAAATATGGCAGTCAAACCCAAATTGAACTCTTGCACCTAATAATGCCCAACAAAATACTCTTTACCTTCCTTTTAATATATTCAAATTAATTATGGGTTTTGTCAAAGTTATAATTTTTTTCATAAAAAATGAATTTTTTTCAAAAGGGTCTCATGGTGGGATTCTAAACTTGTATTTAAGAAATTAGTTATTATTTGTATGTATAGAATAACCTTAAATTACAGTGTCTGAACTATTAGGAGTCTCAGAAGTTTGAGCAGACACCATTTATAAATTGTACAGAGGCTTGAGGATTTTCAAGCTCAACTCAACTCAAAAATGGCTTCTTCATCCCTCATGAGCATCTTCCTCAAGCAAAGATCTTCCTCACATGGTGCTGTTGCTGCATGCTACCACCACCCCATCATGGGGAGGTTCTTCTCCACAACAGCAACCATAGTGGATTCTCCTTCTCTTGCTCAGAGAATCAGAGAGTTGCCTAAGGACCTCCCTGGAACCAACATCAAGAAGCATGTGTCTCAGGTATTATTCACTATCTCTTGGTCTCATAGTTTTCATTGGAAGCTTGTATTAGTAATGAGACATGACAACTTGTGAACCTGAAATTGTTTGGTGTCTACACAATGGTTGTACTAGTACTTGCTTTGTTGTGGTTGTTTTGTGTGTTTCTGTTCACTCATGTCATGCCACGTGTATCACAGTTTTGATTTTGCCGTCTTATCCGGTTTCTTCATTTCATCATGTGCCAAGAGTGAGAAGAATCTTTGAATCGGATTTTTAAGGTTTTTTTTCCAGTGGGGTTGGGTTGGAAAGCTTCCTGGAGTTCCTGGTATGGATCTTGGGATAATTGCAACTGCAAAATTGTGATTTTTGTCATCAAACTTATTTCTTCTGTTTTGAGCTTTGTTGAAACCGTTTTATTATCAAGTTAGTATGATACTAATAGAATTGGAGATACTTTTAGGGCTTAAGTTTAGGGGAGGGTTTGATTTCTCAGAGGCACATAGAAAAGAAAAAAGTTGAGAAAACTATATCTGAGTTTTCACTAAAATTTTCTATTACTTGACTAAATTTTATATTTTTTTTTTCCCTTTTTCTCACGCACACCAAAAATGAAATAAAACTTGAAGAAGAAACCATTTTACAGAATACCAGACATTTCTAATTTTGTTTTATTTTCTCCCTATTTTGTTTATTGGATATCTGAAGTAGAAATTTTCATTTTTTTTAGCTGATTGGGAGGACTCCACTGGTTTATCTTAACAAAGTCACTGAAGGATGTGGAGCATATGTTGCTGTCAAGCAAGAGATGATGCAACCTACTGCCAGCATCAAAGACAGGTCAATTCCTTTCTATATTTATCTTTTTTTTTCTACTTTAAATTTGATCAGATTGCTTATTATTGTTAATGGTAATCAAAATTTAAATTAATACAAACTACTGTAATTTTCTTTTGATTTTACAGACCAGCATTTGCAATGATCACAGATGCTGAGAAAAAGAATCTGATAAGTCCTGGAAAGGTTAGCTAATCTGATATATGACAGCAGTTTTGCTCAGTTATTATTCACATATGGACGGTCATAGTAACTGTAATTGATCTTGTAGACAACTCTGATAGAGCCTACATCAGGAAATATGGGTATCAGCATGGCATTTATGGCTGCTATGAAGGGATACAAGATGGTTTTGACCATGCCCTCTTACACAAGCTTGGAAAGAAGGGTGACCATGAGAGCATTTGGAGCTGAACTAATCCTCACTGATCCAACCAAAGGGATGGGAGGAACAGTAAAGAAGGCTTATGAACTTTTGGAAAACACACCAAATGCTTTCATGCTGCAACAATTTTCAAACCCTGCCAATACTCAGGTTACCTGAACAACCTAAATCACTATTTCTGTTTGAAATCATTTACTAAAAAATCTGAAGAACTATGTTTATTAAGGCTTGGTTGTGCTAAAGTCTAATACTAATATAGTTTGAAAATCTTGGCTCTTACAATGGTGAATTTATTTATATATATATTGACTCCAAATGGGATGCAGGTGCATTTTGAAACAACAGGTCCTGAAATATGGGAGGATACAAATGGACAAGTTGACATATTTGTTATGGGAATAGGTAGTGGTGGCACGGTCTCTGGGGTTGGACAGTATCTTAAGTCCAAAAATCCTAATGTTAAGGTAATGTTCTTCAGATCACCAATTCAAATTACAAATAAGCAGTGTTGTGTTAGATACACACTTATTAAACCCCTTTAACTTCTTCTGATTATTAGATATATGGAGTGGAGCCAAGTGAAAGCAATGTTCTGAATGGTGGCAAACCTGGTAAGGATCAGGGCCTTTTTGTTCTTTGAATTTGAATACTCTTTTACTTTTTGTATGATAATGTTGTACATTGTTTATTCTTTTTGTCTAGGTCCTCATCATATAACTGGCAATGGGGTTGGATTCAAACCAGACATATTGGACATGGATGTAATGGAAAAAGTTCTTGAAGTAAGTAACAATTTTACTTCCTTCTAGATAGAGATTTTAGCAGAGAAGTTTTACATTTTTATTTTTCTCCCATCAGGTTAGCAGTGAAGATGCAGTTAACATGGCTAGGGTGTTGGCCTTGAAGGAAGGACTCATGGTAATCTTCAAAAGACAGTTTTGTAAACAGTGAATTTATGATAAATTTCAAGCTTCATTCATCTATCCATGAATTCCACTCTAACATATACACATGATTCCTTAGTAAATGACAAAATAGTATCTGTAAATTGCTAATGATATTCTGAATTTGCAACTATGTTTTTCTTTGTAATTTTTCCAGCTAGGGATCTCATCTGGGGCTAACACAGTTGCAGCTCTCAGATTGGCTCAGCTGCCTGAAAACAAAGGCAAACTTATTGTGGTAAGAACAGTTTCCTTAACACAACATCAAAACTAAAGGCTTAGTCTAATGTGTCATCAGACTCACTATCTAAATTCACACAACAGACAGCAATTTTTCTTTTTCCAATTCATTACATGATTTTAAGTCTAACTCAACATTACAAAATCAGTTTGTAAGATGAGGTTTGCATCCATTTATAATCAGTATTATTTCTAGTTAATGTGGGATCTCAAATGCTTAGTACTAAAATTTTAGTTAGCAAACTTGTTTATGTCTATGATGCTGATTCTGTGATAACCCTTGATGGCTTGAATCTCAGACTGTCCATCCGAGCTTTGGTGAACGATACCTGTCATCTGTGCTGTTCCAAGAACTTCGTCAAGAAGCTGAAAACATGCAGCCAGTAGCAGTTGATTAATGCCATGGATAAGCACTGATCCAAAGCTTTGATGAGGAGTCACATTACATGAATCCCCTAGTTGTTACAATCCTGTTGTAGCAAAATTTGTAAACACCATCCACAATTCTGCCACTGCAGAAATTGTCAGCAAAAGCTGTGTTGATTGGGAAAATGTTTTGATACAGCTTAAAATAAATTTATCTTAATGTTTTGTATTTTTTTAGTTTCATTTTTGGTTGGAAAAAATATAAAAGTAATCGAAGAGTTCTTGAACAATTCAAGGAATCAAATTAAGTTTCTTTTTAAAACAAGACCAATCAAAGTTATTGGCATTACCAAATTTCTGTCTTTGCAAAAGTAAAATTAGGTGCAGAGCCCGCTTTGGTTTTAGTTAATGCAGAATAACAATAATTAATAATTCCTATTAAAAGATATCAGGAGTCTTCTACACATATGTGATTTTAGTCACATCCTTCTTCATAAGATTCCAAATAGAATTTTGAGAATTTAGGAAATAGGGATCGAAACTAGATAAAACAATAAATTAGGAATTGAAAATAGAACAAAAAAAATTGGAAATAGAACAACGAAAATCTGGATAAAAGGGAGGTATCACAAAAAATATTTGATAAGCCTAAAAATGATCATTAAAAACTATTTTTTTCTTCTAATAATCATATATAAAATTAACAAATTTAGGAGCAATAAAAATTGTTTAAGCCTTAATTTTTTTTTTATTGGGTGGTAGAATATGGGGATAAAAGCATTTTCATTCAGCACTAAAATAACACTTAGTTAAGTAAAATAAATAGTAGAAAAATGCATAGAATTGTTCGTAGTGCATGAATAAATGATATTACTTGTTTTATTCTTTTTCTTAAGCTTAATTATGAAAAAAAAAAATGTCAGCCCAAGTATCCTCTTTCCTGAGACTCCTTCTTCCTGCACCTTTAAGTTTTTGTTGAGGCATCTTCAAATTTTAAAAAATTCTAAAATTACCATGTTTAAAAGAGCCTTGTGTTCATGGAACAGTGGAGATGTGTGAATTTGAAAAAAAAAATTAAAAACTTACGGAACAACTTATTTTAAAACTTAGAAAACAGATTCCAAAATGAAACCAATACTTATATTTACGGAACAAGTAGTCATTTTTCATGTTGTGAAACAGCCACATGCACTATTCTAAAAGCATAAAATCAGTTCCGGAATATGTTCGTGAATAGTCTGATCTAGAATTGACAATTTCAGAAGTTAATTTTTATATTCAAAAACAGCTTTCGGAATTATTTATTTCGAAAATTATTTTTATTACACCTTCACTTTTAGAATGTGCAATTTTTGTTGTACCTCTATTTCTAAATCTAAAAATAACTTTTGAAATTGTAAGTTTTGAAAAAAAGTGATTTTTTTTTTGAAAAAAATGAGATGTAAGTTTTGGAAAGATATAATTGTCTATGTGATAAAATATGAAGGATAATTTTAAATTTTTTTAAAATTTAGAGGTACCTCAAAAAAAAAAATAGTTGGAGGTGCAGGAAGAAGCAGTTCCTCCCTGAGCTTAACTAGGAGCCCAACCCAAATACAGAAATAAATAAATAAGAAAAAGGCTGGTTAAGATATGAAGCAGTGCTAATTAAGATCTAAGATCTCTTATCTCTCACTGGAAGCACAAAAAATGAAGAGAGAAAAAAAGAAAAAAAAATAAAGATAAATCTTTGGAATCCGGACATAAGTTTTGTTTGTTTACATCTATACCCTTTGTTCTTAGCTTTTTTGTTAGAATTGTTTAATTTATAATAATTAATACTGAAATTAAATATTGCAACTGATCTTTAGGATATACACTTACTCTTTTTTTTTTTTTTACTTTTTTTATCCTTACATTTTTTAATTAACTTTTTTTTTTTTTTTTTTTAAAAAACTTTTTTTAAATTTTAAATTTTTTTTTTTTTATTAATTAATTCTTAAATTAAATTTTGCAACTAATTTTTAGGATATAAACTTACTCTTTTTTTTTTTTTACTTTTTTTATCCTTACATCTATTAATCAACTTTTTAGTTTGTATTATTTAAAAAACTATTTATAAAGATTAAATTTTTTGTTGTATAATTATAAAAAAATATATTATTATTTTCAACGTTCATTACAATCTTTATTATTATGGGTCTAACTATCATTTGATATAATTGGTTTGAATTTATTTTTTTTCTTCTTATTTACCAACCCAACTCAATATTATTATAATTAATTGAGTTGATTGGGCTAGAGTAATTTATAAAAAAATATTTATTAAGAAAAAAGTAAATATTTTCAATATATCAATGTGGATATATATGTTATATGAAATGATTTTGGATTAAATTAATTTATATTTTAATATTATTTATATGAAATAAATCTTTAATTTAAAGATGAAGTTTAAGATAAAATTATACCATTATAAGTTATTAAACAATGTAAGTTAATATGCAACGTTATGTTTAAGTGTCACACATGCTTTGACGTAGTTTAGTCAAAAATTAAATGAGAAAAAAAACTAGAACTTAGCAAATTCTTGTTGCTATGGTAGATGCCATATATGATGATATCCAATCTCAAACTTAGTTCTTTCAGAAAATACATACTCATCAAACCAGTACTTTATTTTCAATATGATATCTCAATTTGCCCTCAAACTTTAACATATCACTATTTGGTTATAATATAAAATTATGTAAATTATGAGTGACACTGTATCCTGAACTTTCTCTTTTTGTATGAATGATATGGTGATGTAGAACACACGAGATTGAAGTAAAGCACATGGCACTGATAATGTATCTAATAAACTCTACCTTTTCCCTTTCTTACTTAACATTTTGCTTCAAAATCAATCATGTCAGCTTCACTTTTCTTGCATTGTACTTCTTCCCACTTTAGTTTATGTTGTCAAAATTAAAATTTAGCAAGTACAACAAATCTCATTTAGATGAACGTCATCTTAAAATGTGAATTATATATAATTCAACTTTAGAAAATTAACTTTTAATACAATGTTCTTTTCAACTATGTAATATGATTAATTTATAATTTTCAGAAATCTTTAATATTCTCCTTCATAATGAGAACTGAGCATTTTAAATATATTTGCTAATGGACAAGTAAACCATTATTCAACCATATATAATAACTTGACTACACTTTGGTAAATTCAACTCTAAAAAATTAATTTGTTGTCTGCAGAGTTTCTAATATAGCGTTTGCTAAATTTGAATACAATGGTGCATTTTTGTGAAGAACATTATTGAAGGTGAAGAATGTTTAACAAAACTTAATAATATTAATTTTTACAAATTAATTTTTTTTTTTTTTGTATCTTGTTGGAATTGAGTGCAGTAAGGGCACTTCTACCCTTCATTATGACCTTATTAAGGTATTAAAAGAGAGAGGGTCCAGATGAGGGACCTTGCTTTGCTTCATACCCTACTTCCATTTCAAGCATTATGATTGTTTACCAATCTTTAATCTGTTCTTCTTTTTATGGTTTCATACTATCACATAACTTTCTCTGTGTCACTCCTCTTCTGTCACCTAGGTTACAACTTATTCCAATTTACATATATATTATTGCTCAAGGTTCATAAGATTACATAATTTTTTTTTTGTCTCTTATCTTCCTTGTATATTGCACTAATCCTCTTAAATATGTGTGAAACATTAATTGAAATATTTTTTTATCAGCATTTTTCTAGGAAATATATTAAAAAGCAGAATAATTCATGTAATTTTACAAAATTTCAACTTGATTAGAGTAATGTATTACCTCTGATCTTATTGAGGTTGATATTAAATGGATTAGATTGGTCTAAAATATTTTATTGCCTAAAATTAACTGAGATAGACTAACTAATATTTTATAAAAAAAATTAAAGAAATATATATTTAAAAAATTAGTTATCTTTACATTAAAGATAAACTAATAGATTATTATGGAGTATGACTCAAGTGATTGACTTTGCGTGAGATGTTGTAATAATTTTGAATATGTACTCAGACAATTAAAAGGATAACAAATAACAAAATTATATCAATATTGATATTCATCATAAAATTATATAAATATTAAATAACTTGTTTCATAAGTGCTAAAGAGAAATTTTTGGGTGACGTTATTCTTGAATTATCTAATAAATTTTGATATCCGAAAGGACCCTTCCATCTATATTAGGAATTAGGTCCAGTGAAGCTATGGTTTAAATTAAGGGACAGTTGTGTTAAAGATCTAATAATTAAAAAAATAATAATAAATCTTTTGTAATAGTTGGTCAAATCTACAAAATTTTTTATTCTTAAAAGTTTGGAATATTGTTATTAAATAACTACTTCAATTTTTACAACATCTACTAATATTCTATGGGTTAATATAACATGTTTCAACAAATGTATTTTTATTATTAAAAACTTGCATTTAAATAGTTTGACATACAATTAATTTCCTTTTAGAATAAGATTATTATAAGATATTCTCCATATGAATAAAAAAATAATAATATGACATTTGTGAATATCATTAAAAATTAATTCAAGAATGGATAAAAAATGTTATATTCATATAATCTATAAAGATGATAGAACTGTTTTTTACTTCAAAAGGCATATCAATGAATTCATAGTGATTGTACCTAAATATAAATTTTGTATTCTAAAAATCTTCAATTTTAATAAGAATATGATGGTAAATTCACATCAAATCAATTTTTAAAAAAGAAAATTTCAATATATAAGTGATTTGTCATATCATCAATCCTTAATAGATTATGCTTATTCTTGATAGCAAACTTGTTTAATTGTCTATAATTAGAACACAAACAAGATAAGGTATTTTTTTTTCTTAAGTTAAAAAAACAATAACATACTAGAGAGATACACTAAGTTAGATGAATTGTTAATATGCTTCTTTAACTCAATCAAATCTATTGGGATCATCTTGTAAAAGGCAATTAATATTAGTCTTCCATGTGAGACTAAGTTTATAACAAACTTAACTTCTCTTTTTCCATGATAATATTATTTTTTTTTTGAAAAAAACATTCATATATTCTCATACTACCTATTTATTCTTTCTCCCTTTATTATTTATAACTTTTGACCGAACAAACAACATAAAACACCATTATCCTTCTTATGTATCCTGTAAAAATTGTTAGGTTGAAATTAATTGTACTTTCTTTAACTTAAAAAATATCAATTTATTCCTGTTGTAATGTATCCAAAAATGTGTTCAACAAATAATCAATTTATTATTAAAATAATTTACTGGTTATACGTGGTTAAATAGATTATAATCTCCTGTTATGGCTATGTGGTTACTTTTGACATTGTTAACTTGTGCTTAAATATCAATCTTGCAATCATTTAGAAAATCAATTATTGGACTCCAAGCTAAAATACATTAACCCTTGCCTTTTCTTGCTTTTTCCCAAGCCTTAATGGTACTATCATTTAATCATATACTTAGTCAAAAAATTTGTCTTTTGCTTGCTTTATAATACACATGATGCTCCTCTCTTCAAATCTCTTGGTCATATATAATCAATGCTCCTATCTTCAAACCACTTGGTCATATATAGTCAATGCTCATAATTCTTAACCCTCACATGCTTATACGTAAAAACTTGCAAGTTTTGTACACCTAATAATGCACATGGTTATATAAGAGATGTCATAAATCCAATGTGTTTTTGGGAAATATACATATCTTTATATTTGTAAATATATATATATATATATATATATATATATATATATATATATATATATATGTAATTACATTATAGTAATAAAGGAGATATTATATTTTCTAAAATATGTTGAGAATTGAAATAATGTGTTAAAGTTGCTGGATTCTTGCATGTGAATTCATGATATTGGAATAGAACTTTATTAACAAAAAGCTGAAATTTAAAATTTTTGAATTAATAGAATTGTGAATATGTGAATTTATTTTTTTTTATTTTTTTTAGATTGTGGCACTGAATCAAGTTTAACCTAAGATGTAATGATTCTATTAATAATAGTATTTTAGTAATCCAATGTTGTGATTATGAGTGAAATATAAATACGTATATATATATATTTGTATTTATACGTGAAAACCTTAACATAATTTAGTTATACGTATTTTTTAGTTTTGGTTTTTTACGTATCTCAGTCAAGTGACTACTATTTATTCAAATAAAATAAAATTTGAATACGAGATTTCTAAATCTATAATTCCTTGCTTAAACAGTCAAATATCACTTTAAGTCATAAAATATACTGTTGTTTAAGTGACAACTCGTCATTTAAATTCATGAGATATTTAAACTCTTATTTTTTTCTAAATTGTGTTAGTCAAGTGACATATACCATCACTTAAGCAATCAGTTAGTGATTCAGCAAGTTCACAACCACAAACAAAATGTGCTTTTATTGAAAAATATTGCTAAAACGAACTCTCTCAAACAATATTTTAATAAATTTATTACTTATTTTACTTTGTTTTTAAATGGGGTAGTGTGTTTGACTAAAGTTTTGAATGTAAATATTAATTACGAAATAAATTGATAAAATATGTAAAATTGATTAATAGTATTAAATTACATAGATTATTATATATGGGAGAGAAAAGTTGATAAAGATTGTATTCTTTATTTTATATTTTATGAGATAAGTAATTTGTAATAGATGAAAGTGTAAGAAATTATCTTAACTTTGATCAAATGGACGAATATAAAATTGAAAAACATATAAATTGTTAATCTTGAATTAGTAAATTCAATTTAATGTTTTAAAAGTCCTAAAGGTCTTTTTTATGTAATTAGATTATTTTATGAAACCTTTGATAAACTACAACGTCACTTGATATTTTAAATATTAAATTTTAAATTTTTTGAGATGTAATGATTATTTATTTTTACTAATTTTTTTTTATATTTCGTTTTAACTTTAATAATTATATTTTGAATGTAATAATCGTGTTTTAACACAATAATATATAATTATACATTGGAGAGATCATCCAAGAGTTAATATAAAATTTTGTTTAGATTTTTTTTTATAAAAAACATCTATATGCATAATTTTATTCTAGCTCGCTGTAAAAACCCATTTGTTTAAGTGAGTTGCATATATAGATTTAAGTGACGGTGAGATAGTTACAAAAACGCACTAATTTTTATCGTATATGTTTTTCTTTTAAAAAAACGATAAAATAAAATATATTTAATTAACTAAAAAGTAAAGTGTATATTCTTCAATCAATTTCAGACTTATTTTAAAATAATTGGTAAAAGAAATCGTTATCTCAGCCCACCTAATGCGATTAAATTTCAAACATGACGTAATAACTCAAATAAATCATTGAATCCCTAAGTTAACGGTTATTAGTTGAATTCAGTGAACTAATTTATACATAATTTGTTGCTTTTATGTTAAAAATAATGTATACACATAACATTTGCCATGTAAACTTTAAATATGATAGTGATATAATATTTCTTCTAAAATTTCTGAATACTTGTATTCAAAACTTGCAAAATCTCTGTATACAATAAATTATGGAAATTCAATTGTTTTTCAAACCTAGAATATTTTTTTAAACATCCCAACAAACATATCACAACCTTGTTTTCAAGGATAATGTAATTAGAAAAAAAATAACTTTTTATAATTGTGAAAAAAGAGAGAAGAGATGACAAAATAGCGAGACAATTGATTGTAAGGGTATCAACATATAATTTCTCTACAAAATTCATCAATGGGTATTTGTGTTAAAGGGTTACATGATTGAGTTGATTATATCAATATTATATTAGATTAAATAAATCTAATTACAATAATTATATATCGAAAATATCTTATATAGAAATGTAAAATAAAGATTTATGTGTAGTTCTAAAATCATAAAGTTCGGCCATTCATTAAATAAATTTAAATTTCAACTCACATACGATTAAATTGATTACATCTAGGTTAAATGAATTTAATAACATTATATATATATATATATATATATATATATATAATTGGTGTATTAGATAAAAATATTTTTTTACATAAAAGTAAAATTGTTTCATGTAAATAAATATTTATACATGTTTTTAAAATCATAGACTTAGATGATCCATGAATTTAAATATTTAAATTCCAACTCAGATACAAGGTCAGATTGATTACGTTAATATTAGGTTAAATAAAAAAAATTGGTATATGAAATGAAAATATTTTTTTATATACAAGTGAGATTGTTTCATTAAAGAAAAAAAATTATCCATGTTATTAGAGTAATAAAATTAAGTGATCTATTTAAATAAATTTAAGTTCCAATTAGAATATGATCAAATTAACTAAATCAAAATTAAATAAATCAATAAATAAGTTTAATAGGATTATATACATATAAAAATAGATGTATTAAATGTGAAATTATTTTATGCAAATAAAAATTTATATACGTTATTAAAGCTATAAAATTAAACGGTCTATTTAAGTTTTAAGTTTTGACGGTTAGATGTAACTTCTCTTTCAATAAAATAAAAAATTATATGTATGTCTTTAAAGTCATAAAATTAAAGGATCAAATTAAATGAATTTAAATTCAAATTAAGATACATGATTAAATTGATTAAATTAATATTAGGTTAAATAAATTTAATAATATTATATTAGTAAAAATAGGTGTAGCAAATGAAATTATATTTATATATAAAAGTGAAATTGTTTCATGAAAATAAAGATTTATGCATGTTGTTGAAGTTATAGAGTTAGGTGATCTATTTAGATTTGGATGATTAGATGTAACTTTTCTTTATAAAAAGAAATATTTATGTATGTTGTTGAAGCTATAGAATTAAATTATCTATTTAGATTTGGACGATTAAATGTAACCTTTCTTTATGAAAAGAAAATTTTATGCATGTCCTTTAAAATCATAAAATTAAAGTGAATCATGTAAACAATTTTTAATTCCAGCTAAGATACATGATCAAAATGATTAATTAATATTAGGTTAAATAAATTTAATAATATTACATACATATAAATATATATACATATAAATATATATATATATATATATATATATAAATATATATATATATATATATATATATATATATATATCAAACGAAAATATTTTGTATATAAAAGTGAAATTGTTTCATAAAAATGATAATTTATGTCCGTTGTTAAAGTTATAAAGTTAAACGGTCCATTTAAATTTGGACAGTTAGACGTAACTTCTGTTTCAAGAGAATAAAGATTTATATATGGTCCATTTAAATTTGGACAGTTAGACCTAACTTATCTTTTAAGAGAATAAAGATTTATATATGTGTATTTTAAGAAATAAAATTAAGTGTAATTTAAATTTCAACTAAGATGCCTTGTCAAAATTTTTAAATCAATATTAGGTTAAAGAAATGGAATAATATTACATACATATAAAAAATAGGTATATCAAATATTTTTTTCTATAAAAGTGATACTATTTCATAAAAATAATTATTTATACTCTGTTGTTAAAGTTACGAAGTTAAGCTGTCAAAATGTAACATCTCCTTATAAAAAGAAAAATTTATTGGTATATTTAAAGACATGAAGTTAAGTGATGCATGTAAATGCACTTTCCAACTAAGACACATTATAAAAATGATTAAATCAATATCAAATTTATTACATTTAATAAATTACATACATATAAAAACAAGTATTTAAAAAAATTACATTTAAAAGTGAAATTATTTCAAAAGTAAAGATTATACATAAACTTATAAAATTAAATGGTGTTGTTTTACATATCGAAGAAGGATTAGCAACAAAAATGCATTTAATATATTACAATGTAAATAAGATTAATTTTTGTATTACTTTTGAAGTCCAAGAACAAAAAAGAAAAGAGTAATGATTATTATTTTTATTTGTATATAATTTTTGTTATATGTAATTATAAAATTTTTAAAATATGAAATAAGAATAATATAGTTTTTAAGATCAAATTATTGCTTGTATTATACTACGAAATAAGTTATATTACAATTATTCAAAATTAAAATTATAATATAACAAAAATAATATAGTAAAAGTAAATTACACTTTCTATTTTTCTTTTTAAATGTAAATGAGTAAAAGTGTAACACCCCAAAAATAACTTACATAATGTTAACATGTTAACATTCTATTAATTATAATTATGATTCATTAACATACAGTAATCTTTTAAACTAAAGTATTTCAAAATTGGACCTTCACAAATCTACTAACATACAATTACAAAATATCTTCAAATTATTTTTTTAAATTTAGCTTATGCACCACTCATTCCAAATCATCCTCCATAGATCCATCTGCAACACCATCTGCTCCCGTGTCAAAAACACGATCATTGCAGACAGATATCAAAACACTAAGTACAACAAAACAAAGGGTAAGCTAACCAATTTTTTAATAATACTGAGTATTTCAATTCAAATACAAAGATTAACACCACTAAAGTCTTTCATTCAGTTACATGTACCATCACAATATAAGACATTGACACACTACAAACTTGACTCTACTTCCGGAAGACTCGTGCATTGAATAGACCTCAAGATATGCACCTATCATACATCTTCACGATGTGAACCCATACAACTTCTACACAAATGAATCATCAATCATGTATGAAAGGGTTGTTAGGTATCCAAGTGTGAGTCTAAGTCCCACATTGGATAGAAATGAGAAAGTTGAGCAACATATAAGAAAAATTTATTGGTTAGGTTGTTTCTCTTCTTGTGAGACCCATACCCACTATGTTTTGGTGTGTCTATGACTCATGATAGGCCCAATATAATGCATTATTATAATTAGGGTAAAAGGCTAACCCTAAGAGTGTGCCACTATGTGTGCACCTGGATGTGCAACTATGTGTGCCACCGTGAGAGCTTTGGTGTGTGTGGAGAAGTGTGCGAGCAACCGCTTTGAAGAAAAGAGAGAGAGGTAAATCGCAGCTACTTCCTATAGCAACTTGTGTTGGTTGTTTTGAAGATCCAACGGTGAAACCTTGTTTGATCGAGCTGCAATTTTTATTGAAGATTCCATTAAAAATTCCTCACTCATATTTCTTCAATTCGGACGATGTGATTGTCTATTGGAGGTCTGTAGAAGTGTCAGAAATTTTGTGAAGAGTTATTGTCCGCAGGAAGTTCCTATTACCGTCAGTCTTGGTTGTTTTGGAAATCCAACGGTGAAATTTTCTCCAATTGCTCTGAAATTTTTACTGGAGTTTTATCACTCACAGTTCGCTGTTTTGGACAGTCAGATTTGAGATCGGAGCTGTAATTTGTTTCTAGAAAATTCGTGAACGTTGTCTATTTTTTTGGGGACGAGATTCTTGAACTCTTCCTTATTAATTTCAATTTGTTGATATTTTTGGACCATTGTTGGTGACCGTTTTGAGGATTAGGAAGAGTTGTATTGATATGCTCTGTGATTAATTTTGTTAGACTCATTGTACCTTTGTTTTGGTATTAGTGGAGTATTTACCGTCTTGTGGATTTTTTTAATCTCTATTGAGAGGTTTTTCCCACGTTAATTATTGGTGTTGATCTATTCTTTTGTTTTCGACTGCATATTGGTTTTGTTTAGATTGATTGATTGCGTTCAGGGTGTTTCTATATTGTTTTGATAAAAGTGAATCTTATTGCTTCCGCTGCCTGACTCCCATCAACTGGCATCAGAGCTTATCGGTTTTGGGCTTCTGGTTAGGTGAACAATGGAAACTAACACTAGTAACATGATTACTCTGAATAGCTCCAATTATAATATTTGGAAGGTGAAAATGGAAGATTGGCTTTATGTGAAAAAAATTTCAATAATGAGAAGCCTTAAGGTTTTGGGTTGAAGGTGGTTTGGCTCAATTCTCATTGTTGTGAGATCTCACTGGTTTTGACCCCTCAAATTTTCTCAACAAGGATTAGTCCCCCTTAGACTTTTCTGACCAGCTATATTTCAAGCTGCAGTCACCCAATTCAGACCTCCTTCGACTCTCACCACCTAGTAATAATCGTCTATTTGATTCATACTACTAGTAGAGTTAGGATATCAATCGTTCACCCGATCCTTAGGCAATGCACTTCTTAACTAACCCAGACAGTGGTGTTTTCTTTCCTGAAAACACTATGCCTAGGCCTTGACCAACTTCATCAATACTCTATCAATATCACATCATAACATAGATCTCTACTAATTCATTTATTCACTTTTCAATCTCAATCTCAAAAAAATGAAAGAAAATCCTAAATCATCAATACAATTAAATTTGAATTATCAATTAATCTATCTTGTTAAATCCATACATTGCATTACCAAAGAATCAATCAATCAAAACAGAAAGCCCAATATATATATATATATATATATATATATATTTATTTATTTATTTATTTATTTTAGCTTAAGCGAAAATCTAGCTTGAGCGAGAATCCCCTTCGCTTGAGTGAAAATTCTCTCACTTGGGCGAAAACAGTCCAGAAAGCACACTTGCTCTAGGGCCATTCTTGCCTAGACAAAACTACCTTTGCGCCTGGGTGAAACTACCTTTGCCCCTGGGCGAAACACTTATCGCCTTGGCGAAATTGGACCCGAGAGCACCTCTCAGGTTTACAAGTGACTTCGTCTGGGCGAGATTGCCTAGCCTGGGCGAAAAATGTAGAAAAACCAACAGTGTCCACTACATCAGAGTTACCATGCATGTCTCAGATGACTAAATTGGGTGAAAATCAACCCACATACACGATGAATAATCTACCCTAACACAAATTATCTATTTAACAGATCAACATATCATCAATTTTCAGACAACTATCTCATACATGCAACATTCAATTCAACATTAATCCGACATTTTAGACCTGCAGGAAACTTTACCAAATACAAATTGTACAACTACTACAATCATTAACTTCTCTATTTAAGACTTAAATTTGTAAACCAAACTAGCACATACTTCAAGTTAACTTCCCTTATCTAAATTGTAGTTGAAATTCTTTATAACAATCCCAATAGCCTAAGGCCCTCAGGAACTCGAATCTACATCAAAGGACCTCTGATCAACTATCAGACTAACATATTAGGAAGTTGAGCTCACAAAGGCACCGTCTGATGGCTCAGAGGCCACATGCAAACTTAGTAAGCAGGAAAGCGAAAATCTAAAACTAACTCTAAGGGAAGGGGTAGGAAACGAACTTAGTCTATTAGAGATTCTGACCTGGTAGACTTTTTCTGTTCATTGCCACAAGTCCAAAGTGGGCTTTGCTTGAGAAACTGATGGAAGACAGATGGGAAGTCTTAGAGAGAAGTCAGAGAAAATGGAGGTCAAAGATTTTTAGAGAGATAGTGGCTCAAATGAGAATGAGACTTGACCAATAAGTTTTTCTATAAATATATGTTTTTAGTTTAATAATATAATAATTAGATGTTCATTCTACTTTTACCACTTCTACTCATATGATAGATTTTCTAGATTGTTACAAAAAGGACATTATTGAATTAAGAAATAAGAATAGTTTAAAAAATAAATCACGGTTGGTAGTATATTATAAGGTAAATCATGAAAAAATAAATAAATAATTATCTTATAATTAAATTATCTGATTAGTTTAATGTAAAATATTATTTTTTTATCCTAATTATCTTAATTTTTTTATTTGTAACACTAAATTATTTATATTAATGATAAAATATTACAAAAAGGACAAAATTGAAAAGAGTCATTTTTGTCAACTTAAAATATATTTAAGTTTAATTTTTAATATTTATATGTGGTGAATTTGATTCGAAGATCAAAGGAAATTGTTGAACTCTAAAAAGATAAAAAAGAAAAAAAAACTTAGATTTTAGTGTTATATTTACTAAAATTGTTGAGTTAACAATTTAAAGAAATGGACACAAGTTTTATGAATGCAATTCCCTTCAAAATAAAATAAAATCTAAAGCAGTAAATGTTCCAATGAAAGGCTAACTAATTTTGTAGTAAAATAAAGAATAATTGCTTTCAAAATCATATAAACTTTAATGTAATCATAAATGAACATGTGAAGTACAAATAAACATTCTATTATTAATTATACATAACTTTTAATAAACATGAATAGAGGTTGAAATCTCTATTAAAGGAAGTACTCACATTTAACATTCCACTATGTTTTAAATAAAATTGTCTATTAAGGAATACATGATCAAAAAATATTATATCTGATGTGATTGTGAATTTGAAAATTTTAGACCAATAAATTTTAATTTACTAGTAGGCAACAAAAACAAAAACTCAAATTGGTGTTTCATAGAACAATAATGGTTTTGCAGGAAATGTTATAAGAAAATATGATTCCTAATTTTTCTTTTTAAATTTCAATCTTCCTCATTAAAAGTGACAATTTCCTCAACTTCAATGCCCTACCACAGAGTCAATAATTATATTATTTTTACCAATTATGTAGTAAACTAATAATGTTTACATACTTTACTTTCTTAATAATCTAAATTTGTTAACAATGAATAATTTTCATAATATTATATATTTCTCTCAATATCTACTTTATTTTTAAAATAATATATGATATTAAATATGCGTACATCTTCTAATAAATATTTTATTCTAATTAAAATCTTGAATACGGATCCTATATTTGTAACTTTATGGAAATCACACCTGAGATTTTAACTTACGAAAATTACAAGTTAGGAATATATTAATTTAAATATATATATTTCTTGAAATATGTTAGTATTTTTATTTTGCTTTTTAATAAATTTTATACTGTTTTTTCTTTCTGATTTTTTATTTTATCCTTATCATTACATTTAGCCGGTTGAGTTTATATATTACCTAATGTGAAAGATTGATAGAAATTCTTGAATGAAGAACCATTTTCTAGAGATGGAATAAAATAATTTTGAGAATAAAAGGTAAGATTTTTTTTTCCTAAGAATCAAAGCAAAAATCTAAACATATAAATCAAAAGTAAAAATATACTTAATTTTTTTTTATATTATACTTTTCATTAGGTTTTTTATGCTATTATGATATTGTATAAATATTTATTAGCATAATTTATAATTAATTTTTTAATAGAATGCTGAGTTATTTAAAAAAATGCTATAAAGAGTAATGATAATGGATATGTCAGTTATTGCTAAAAAACGATTATTAGAGATTGATTTAATATTAAGTGTAGTTTATACAAGTAGAAATCTATACGTACTTTTGAAATAAGTATATTTTAATAAAAAATAAAGATGCCAACAAAGAAATATAACTGCGAGTTTTATATTTATACTTATTTTTATTGATGTAAAAAGTCATTTATAATGTTAAATGAAAATAAATTTGTGTTCTATATCTTCATCCTAGTCAGTTAATGAATATATTTATTAAATATTTTTATTAAAAAAAGAAATTAAAAATATATATATTATTAAAAATTTAACGTTAGAAGAATAAACATTTTATTCGATTAATATCATAATTATAATGACCTAAATTTTAAAATTAAGCACTAAATGAATTAAGTTGGAGTATATTTATATATATATATATATATATATACATACATATATATATATATATATATATATATATATATATATTACCTAATTTAAAAAAACCAATACTATATATACATATTTTTTTTCTGTATTCCCATTAATGTCTATAAGTAAGCGTTATTTACGAAGTGAAAGAAAAAAAAAACTAAGGTTTTTTTTTCTGTAACTGACTCATTGGAAACAGAAATGTCCATGTACAGATATTAATCGGAAAGAATACTCCAACACTCTTAAATTATTTTTAAGATAATCTAACAAAAATCATAAATATATATTTATATTTAAAGACAAAAAATTCTTTCTACTATCTTATATATATATTTTTATAAAAAATTGAAAAACGAAAATAAACTGTTTTTTTTTTCTAACTTCCTGTTTTTTCTGAAATAAATTTACCAACCCATCCTAGAAATCATAATAATTTATAATTATTATTATAAATAAAGTTGAAACAAGCAGACAGAATAATTTGCTGGCACAGGTTTTATTAAGTTTTTTTTTTTTTTGATACAGAACAATTATTTTAGAATTTCTAAAACATTTAAAGAAGCAAATAAAGATGAGAGCGTTACAGTGATGAGTATAGGTCTTGGATGTAATTGTGAGGAAAAGTGAGGGCAACGTGAATTGCAAGTTTCCGTAAATCTGTAACCGTAGGGGTTCGGACATATAAATTGCACAGAGTGAGAAAGCAGAGAGAGGCAGAAAGAGAAAGGTTTGTCACCCACCTGAGGAAAAAAGAAATTAACATAAACACCATTTTTTTTTTTATAAAATGGAAAAGAAAAACGAAAGTTGGAAAAAAATAATTTTTTTCCTTAGGGTTTGACTGTGAATTGCGACATCGCGTGTGGCCCAAATAGTGGAATCACCGCATCCGTCAAGTTCGGTCCTCTGCAGGGAAAGATCTGTCCCCAATTGCCCGAAAGTTGCGGATTCTAGAGAGAGAAAGTGGGTGTCAGTAGCAGCAGCTAGAGAGAGAATATTAGATTTTTTTGAACGTTGGGATCGGAGGGAAAAAATGTGGGTTTCTTCACATTTGGAGGGATTCTGAGCTTCTGCCATTTCTGGGTATCTTTATTTTATTCAAAGTTTCAAGCTTTTATTATTTTTGTTGCTTGATCAGTGGGTGTGATCTGAATTTTGCTGATTTCTGTAGGGGGTGAATTCTGGGGTGGTTGCATGCAATCTGGCGGCGGCCCCGGTGCTGGGCCGGGCCGGAATCCGGCGGGACGGGCGGCACCGACGTCGTCAGCTGCTGCTTCGCCGTCTTCTTCGTCATCGGCGGCGTCACACTTGGAGTCATTGCAGCAGCAGCAACAACAACAGCAGATAGGTTCTAGGCAGGTGTGGATTTTGATAAGTTTAGCTGAATTTCTGTGAGAATTTGGTTGAATTGTTTGTTTTTACTAGTGGTGGGAAGTCTACTACCTGCTTGTGCTTCTAATTCGGATTTTGGAACACATGGGAGTGTGAAAAAGTGGGTTGTGGTGGAATTTGCATTTAATGCACTTGGTGTCTGGGCTTAGTTAGTTGGTTGGGTTTGTGTTCTTTTTCCCTTTTTTTTTTTTCCACCCATTTATTTTCAAGCGTTCAAGGAGCATCTTATGGAAACTGATGGAATTATTGAATCTGGAAATGATTGGTGCAGTCTTGCGCTGTTGATGTTTGTCTATTCCAATCTAGCTTCCTTTTCATCCTATGCCAGCATGCACTCGTCTGTCGACTTATAATTTTTTTTGCTAATTGGTCTTTGACTTTATTTTTGTTGATGTGCTTTTTATGGGTGCATGTTGAATTATAGGAAACATTGACTATTCTGCATGTTTTTTTTCTGCACTTTTCTAGGGTATTTCCTTTCAGAGGTTGATGGTGATTGGTAATGAATCATCAGGGTAATAAAATTTGGGGTTTATATTATTGTTTTATGGACCCCTCTTTTGCCTTTCTAACTCTCTCTTTAGGTTCATAGACGCTATTGACTACTCCGGATTATGAATTCTCCCCATGTTATGTTCCTTGAGTAACTGTACATGACAAAGATAACTTATGGATTTTTTTAACTATGCAAGGTACAGTTACAACTTGCTGAACGGTATTTGTGATGATTGATATTGAAGCATAAGGATAATATAACTCAGGATTTATGTTCTGGTCTAATGAACCCCCTTTTTTGACTTTCCAACTCTCTTTTTGTGTGGTGTGCGTTGATTTACTCCTTTGGATTATAAATTCTCCATTTGGTCTTTCTTTATGTGTTGAGTAAATGGTTTGAGTGTAAATACATTGATTAATTGTGGATTGTAACTAAGAAAGCTGCAATTGCAACTTGCTAAAAGGTGTTATTTCGTCAACTTCTGCTTATTGCCAATTTGTATTAACTGTTTTTGCTGTCTCTCTGTTCTGTTACTTCTGTCATTATACATGGCTGATTAATAACGGATTTTAACTGCACAAGCTACATTGGTAACTTGCTGAAAGGTGTTGATGATGATTGATAATGAAGCATCAGGGTAAATAAAACTTGGGGTTGATGTTCTGGCTAATGAACGCCTTTTGACTTTTTATTTATTATCTTCAGGTGCTATTGTTGAAATTTATGCATGTTGAGTTACTACTTTGGATTATGAATTCTCCCTATAGTCTTTCCTTATGTGTTGAGTAAATGATATTCTTAAAGACAATTATTAATTATGGATTGTAAATAAATAAGCTACAGTTGCAACTTGCTAGAAAGTGTTGTTTCGTCATCTTCTACATATTGGATTATGAATTCTCCCAGTCTCTTTATCTGTTGAGTAAATGCTACAAAGTGTAAAGAAAGGATTAATTATGGATTGTAACCAAATAAGCTATAGTTGCAACTTGCAAAAGTGTTATTTCGTCAACTTCTGCTTATTGTCAATGTGTATTAACTGTTCTTACTGCCTCTCTGTTCTGGTACTTCTGTTTTTATTAGAAAAAGAGGAATACTAAATGACTGGTATCGTTTGTGTCTTGTTTACTTGTAATTTTCTATTGAGTGCAGTCTTAATGGAAAAATAATTGATGTACCGTCTTCTTTCTCAAAATGGCATGATCATTAATATATGACTGATTTTCTTTATGATTTATGGTAATGGTATTTCAGAATATGTCATAACTTACAACTATGGTCTCATTTTATTTCATGGTTGTTGCTTCAGTATATAGGTCAAAGGTGTTTTTGCTGTATTTCATGTTAATAGTAGCCTGCATAAATCTCCATGAAATTTCTATCATACCTTTTTAAAGATGAATCAGAAGCGGGGTCTTGGGTTGGGACCTGATTCATCATATGTTCTAATGTGAAAAGTGTGTGTACCTGCATGTGTGTATCTTGTTATCTGTGAAATTCGGATTGTGATCTTACAACAAGTATTAATGTTATCATGACAATTATGCCTTTTTTGGGTAACCTTTAAATTTATCATTTTTCTTATGGAATAATTACCTTTACTCAACCTTGTACATATGCAGTCATTTCAACAGCAGCTGCTTAGAAAACCTGAAGGGAGTGAAGCATTTTTGGCATATCAATCAGGTCTTCAAGGAGTATTTGGGAGTAACAATTTCGCATCTAGTTCCATGCAACTGCCTCAACAGTCTAGAAAATTTGTTGATCTAGCTCAGCATGGATCCAACCAGGGTCAAGGTGTTGAGCAACAAATGCTAAATCCTGCACAAGCAGCATACTTTCAATATGCTCTGCAGGCTTCTCAACAAAAGCCTGCTTTGGCAATGCAGTCAATGCAGCAACAGAAAATGGGAATGCTGGGCCCTTCCTCTGTAAAGGATCAGGACATGCGAATGGGAAATTTGAAAATGCAGGATCTTATGTCCATGCAGGCAGTAAATCAAGCCCAAGCATCATCGTCCAGAAATTCATCTGACCATTTTAATCATGGGGAAAAGCGGGTAGAGCAAGGGCAGCAGCTAGCACCTGCTAGGAAGAGTGAAGGAAATCCTTCAAGTCAGGGATCAGCTGTTGGAAACATTGTACCTGGAAATATTACAAGACCAGTGCAAGCTCTGGCAAATCAGCAGAGCATCTCAAACACTATGAACAACCAGATTGCAATGTCTGCTCAATTGCGGGCTATGCAGGCATGGGCACATGAACAAAACATTGATATGTCACATCCTGCAAATGCTCAGTTAATGGCTCAGCTTATTCCATTGATGCAATCAAGGATGGTTCAACAACCAAAGGCAAATGATACTAACTCAGGTGTACAGTCATCACCTGGTCCCGTTTCAAGCCAGCAGGTTACTTCTCCAGCAGTGGCAAGTGAGAGTTCAGCACGTGCTAATTCATCTGGTGATGTGTCTGCACAGTCAGGTTCTGTGAAAGCCAGGCAGATGGCTCCACCCAACCATTTGAGCCCACCAATCAGTGCTGGTATAGCCGGTACCTCCAGTGACACGGCAGTGCAGCAATTCAGTCTTCATAGCAGAGACACACAAGGATCTCTGAAGCAATCAGTTCTAACCGGAAATGGAATGCATCCACAGCAGACCTCTGCAAACATGAACATAGGTGCAGATCATCCTCTGAATGCAAAAGCTTCATCATCTTCTTCAGAACCGGCAAAAATGCAGTACATGAGGCAATTAAACCAATCTGCTTCTCATGCTGGAGGTCTGACAAATGAAGGTGGATCAGGAAATTACACTAGAACTCAAGCAGGGCCATCTCAGACACCTCAACAAAGAAATGGTTTCACCAAACAACAGCTTCATGTTCTTAAGGCACAAATACTAGCATTTAGGCGTCTAAAGGTTTAATATCTTCTTTCCTTCTTCATTCTGTCTGCTGCTTCCTTTATGTTTTTTTGTGCTATTTATGCATACCCAGTGAAATGAAAATGTACTGCATAATATTTAATGGAGATTGTGCTCACTGATTTTTGTTCCCTGTTGTTGATAGAAAGGAGAAGGTGCACTTCCCCAAGAACTTCTGCGGTCCATCAATCCACCACCTCTTGATTTGCAAGTGCAGCAGCCAATTCATTCTGGAGGAGCACAAAATCAAGAGCGATCTGCTGGAAATATTGTGGCTGAACAGCCAAGGCTGAATGAGGCCAATGCCAAAGATTCACAGCATATCCCATCCATTAGCGGAAAGAGCTCTTCAAAGAAGGAAGGCTTTATCAGAGATGAGAGCAATGCTGTAACAGCAGTTCATATGCAGGCCACATCTCCTGTGATAAAGGAATCTGCTGGAAAGGAAGAGCAGCAGTCTGTTGTGAGCGCTGCTAAGTCAGACCAGGAAAGTGAACATGGAATTAACAGAACTTGTGTTAGAAATGAGTTAGTATTAGACAAGGGAAAAGCTGTTGCTGCTCCCCAGGCTTCTGTAACTGAGACAGTGCAACTTAATAAACCCGCTCAGACGAGCACTGTTGCCCAGCCAAAGGATTTGGTTTCCACAAGAAAATACCATGGACCCCTATTTGATTTTCCTTTCTTCACCAGGAAACATGATTCCTTTGGGTCGTCAATGATGCTCAACAACAACAACAATTTGTCATTGGCATATGATGTAAAAGAACTTCTGTTTGAGGAAGGCATGGAGGTCCTTAGCAAGAGAAAGACGGAGAATTTGAGGAAGATTGAAGGTTTACTGGCAGTAAACTTAGAGAGGAAAAGAATTAGGCCAGATCTTGTGGTGAAGTTGCAAATTGAAGGAAAAAAGCTTCGCCTTTTAGATCTTCAGGCACGTTTAAGGGATGAGATTGATCAACAGCAACAAGAGATAATGGCAATGCCAGATAGGCCATATCGAAAGTTTGTTAGGCTGTGTGAACGTCAGCGTATGGAACTTGCTAGACAAGTGCAGGCATCTCAGAGAGCTTTAAGGGAGAAGCAACTGAAATCTATATTTCAATGGCGCAAGAAGCTTCTTGAAACACACTGGGCCATTCGTGATGCCCGTACTGCTCGCAACAGAGGGGTGGCTAAATATCATGAAAGGATGTTGAGAGAGTTCTCAAAACGCAAGGATGATGACAGAAATAAAAGGATGGAAGCCTTAAAGAACAATGATGTTGACAGATATAGGGAGATGTTGCTGGAGCAGCAGACTAGCATCCAAGGTGATGCTGCGGAGAGATATGCTGTCCTCTCAACTTTCTTAACCCAGACTGAAGAGTATCTCCATAAATTAGGAAGTAAGATAACCACTGCTAAGAATCAACAGGAAGTGGAGGAGGCGGCCAAAGCTGCTGCAGCCGCAGCACGATTGCAGGCATGATTCATCAATCTTTTATCATTAAAATAAAATAAAATCCAGTGGCCTGGGAGAAAATATTTATTTGTATGCGTCTTTTTAGTTTGAACAATTCATTTGTGGTATCTTTTTTTTCTTTTCATGTTTTCTAATGTACTTTTTAAATTTTGTGAAGTCATGTATTAATCATTTTATGTTTTATGGCTAAAGGGTCTTTCTGAAGAAGAAGTCAGAGCGGCAGCAGCTTGTGCTGGAGAGGAAGTGATGATTAGAAATCGTTTTATGGAGATGAATGCCCCTAAAGACAGTTCATCTGTCAGCAAGTGAGTGTCATTTTTTTGCTTTTTTTGTATATTTTTTAGTTTTGTGCTTTTGGAATAATGAAAGATGAGGTGAGGTGTACTTTTACAGCTAGATGTTGGCTCAAAATGTGCCAACTGCCTAATTCTAATATTTATTGTAATTGTAATGCTTTGATGTTGTTCTAAGTTATGATTTTTGTAAATTTGTTGCTTGTATAATAATACATCTGATTCCTGATGCTTACCATTTTTGTCACGTACCAGGTATTACACCCTTGCTCATGCAGTGAGCGAGAAGGTTGTACGTCAACCATCAATGTTGCGGGCAGGAACACTTAGAGACTATCAGCTGGTAGGTTGCTGAGTTTGTTGAAATTGTATATAATAGCTTTTTTTTGGAGTAAGCTTTTTTAAGGATTTGACATGTTATTTTTGAAGGTTGGTTTGCAATGGATGCTTTCCTTGTATAACAACAAATTAAATGGGATTTTGGCAGATGAGATGGGTCTTGGAAAAACTGTACAGGTTAGTATTATGATTTTTTGTGTTATTTAAAACCTGAAAAAAAAAATCTATGATGTTCTTCCAAGCTGAGGGATTTTACAATTCATATTCAAGTTTGTTGCATCATGCGAAGTTGATGTAAAAAGACTGCTCCTTTTATCTCCACGATATTTTCTGTGATGGTTTTATGAACCTCTTGGAAACAAATATTTTTTCTGTGTCCAGGTTATGGCATTAATTGCCTATTTGATGGAGTTTAAAGGAAACTATGGCCCACATCTTATAATAGTCCCAAATGCTGTTATGGTTAACTGGAAGGTGATCTTTCAACTCCTTCACTTCAGTGATAATTTTTTGTTATCAAGTGTCCCTTTAAATCGTAAAACCTTTCGTTCACTATGCAGAGTGAGTTGCATACTTGGTTACCATCTGTGTCATGCATTTTTTATGCTGGAGGGAAGGATTACCGGTCAAAATTATATTCACAGGTAAGTGTGCCAGAGCTTATTAATTATGAGTAATTTAATGTTCAATACTGAGTTGTCTTTTGTTATATTTGCAGGAGATTATGGCTATGAAATTTAATGTTCTGGTGACTACTTATGAGTTCATCATGTATGATCGGTCAAGGCTTTCAAAAATTGATTGGAAGTATATAATAATCGATGAAGCACAGAGAATGAAGGATAGAGAATCAGTTCTAGCTCGTGATCTTGATAGATATCGTTGTCAAAGGCGCCTGCTTTTGACAGGAACACCTTTACAGGTCTATTTTTGCTTTGATACAAATGCATTGTTGCTGTAGTTTTCCTGTTTACTCATGATGTCTTTTATGACCCAATTCAAACAAACTTCACGATTCTTGAAAGTTTACACATTCCTATTTTGTTGCACAAGCTTGTTCTGCCCTTGGTAACTATTGGGGATGTTAAACACATTCGTGTGCCTTCAACTGTTAGCTTTAGCTTTATGAAGTCTCTTTCCTTGAAACATGTATTATATCCTTTATGACCAATCGGTCATAAGTTCAGTCTTCGGTAACTCCATTCTTCTCAATAAAATAAAATTTCAGCAGAAGTTACAGTTGGCATTTATATTGTCTATGCTTTATTCCTAAGGTTGTGAGGGGGAGTGTTAAAGATAATAAAGTTATTCATATGCTTTTACCTATTAGTTCAAGCTTTTAGGAGTAGTTTTTGACAGTAGCCGAATTTTATATGTTCTTTTAACAGTTAAAAATATTTGTGATTGCAGAGGCACTTATAAGCTGGTGCTTGGTGAATACTGCTGAGCCATTTAGCTTGCCTCTTCCATAAATTAATAGTTGTCTACACATCTTAACCTTTGTTTAGACAATTTTGGGATACGTTATCTGTTTATATGAATGGCTTTAATTGGTAAATTCCTTTTCAAGAGGAGTCAAAATTACCTGATGAGGCTAGATTCAGATCTAACAGAGGTCAAATCCTTGTCTTGTCATACCTCCCTGATGCTGATACTAAGCTGGGGGTTTGGGTCTAATAGCACATTATCTATAGATAATTTTCTTTGCTGTCTTAAACTACTATTTAATATTTTTTTTTTTTTTTTTGAAAGCTTGAATGTTGTTAATTTGATTGCAGCTCATTATTCTAGCCGTGTTCATTTTGTTGTCGCTGGAATCTAGTCAAAGTCCTCTTACTAATAATTCATGTCTTGCTTCAATAAATACCTGTTATTATATTGACGTGTTAGCTTCATTTAGATGTCTTTAATGATCATCAATTGATAAATCAATTAGGTACATGGTGCATTACAAATTTTTATAAAAAAAAATTAATTTTGTAAATTTCTCTGCAGAATGATTTGAAAGAACTTTGGTCACTTTTAAATTTACTTCTCCCCGAGGTTTTTGACAACAAGAAAGCCTTTAATGATTGGTTCTCAAAGCCATTTCAAAAGGAAGGTTCCACTCAAAATACAGAAGATGATTGGCTTGAAACTGAAAAAAAAGTTATCATTATCCATCGACTTCACCAAATTCTTGAGCCTTTCATGCTTAGGCGACGTGTTGAAGAAGTTGAGGGTTCACTACCACCAAAGGTTTGATTCGGACTCTTCCTTGACCTTTTACTCTTTATTTGGTGTTACAATCCTAATCTCTGTACTGCATTGTAGGTCTCTATAGTTTTACGATGTAAGATGTCAGCTTTGCAAAGTGCCATATATGATTGGGTCAAATCAACGGGTACCCTTCGGCTTGATCCCGAAGGTGAGGAATCTAAGATTCAAAAGAATCCACTCTACCAGGCAAAAGAGTACAAGACTTTAAATAACAGATGCATGGAGTTGCGGAAAACTTGCAATCATCCATGTCTTAATTACCCTTTACTTAATGAATTATCTACAAATTTAATTGTAAAATCTTGTGGGAAATTGTGGATCCTGGATAGGATCCTTATAAAGCTTCAAAGAACAGGTCATCGAGTTTTGCTGTTTAGTACCATGACAAAACTTCTAGATATCTTGGAAGATTACTTGAATCTGCGAAGATTTGTATACAGAAGGATTGACGGAACTACTAATTTGGATGACCGTGAATCAGCTATAATGGACTTTAATAGCCCTGATTCAGATTGTTTCATCTTCTTGCTTAGCATTCGAGCTGCTGGGAGAGGCCTTAACCTTCAGTCTGCTGACACAGTTGTCATTTATGATCCTGATCCAAACCCGAAAAATGAGGAGCAGGCTGTGGCCAGAGCTCATCGTATTGGGCAGAAAAGAGAAGTCAGAGTTATCTACATGGAGGCTGTTGTGGACAAAATCTCTAGCCATCAGAAGGAGGATGAACTGAGAAGTGGAGGCACCGTTGATATGGAGGATGAATTTGTGGGTAAGGATCGCTATATAGGATCCGTTGAGAGCCTCATAAGGAACAATATTCAACAATATAAGATAGATATGGCTGACGAGGTTATCAATGCTGGACGTTTTGATCAAAGGACAACACATGAAGAGAGGCGTTTGACTTTAGAGACATTGTTACATGATGAAGAAAGGTATCAAGAAAATGTCCATAATGTTCCTTCTCTTCAGGAGGTAAATCGCATGATTGCTAGGAGTGATGAGGAAGTGGAGTTGTTTGATCAAATGGATGAAGAACTGGATTGGCCTGACGAGATGATGCAACATGATGAGGTGCCCCAGTGGCTTCGAGCCAATACAAGAGAAGTGAATGCTGCTATTGCTTCTTTATCGAAAAGACCATCAAAGAACATTTTATTGGGTGGTAGTATTGGCATGGACGGTGAGGTGGGTTCTGAAAGGAGAAGGGGACGGCCCAAGGGAAAAAAACATCCTAATTATAAAGAGGTGGAAGATGAAAATGGAGAATATTCTGAAGCAAGCTCTGAAGACAGAAATGAATATTCTGCACAAGAAGGGGAAATTGGAGAGTTTGAAGATGATGTTTCTAGCGGGGCTGATGGGCATCAATTGGAAGAGGATGGTTTAACTTCTGATGCTGGATATGAAATTGCTCGTTCTTCAGAAAATGCTAGACATAATCATGTGGCTGAAGCTGGTTCCTCAGGATCGTCCTCCGATAGTCAAAGATTGGTGCAAACTGTTTCACCTTCAGTTTCTGCTCAGAAATTTGGTTCCCTCTCCGCATTGGATGCCAGGCCAAGCTCCATTTCAAAAATACTGGTACATGGACTTTTTTTTTTTTTTTATTATTTTATAATTTTGTTTGGGGCTTCTTTGTTCTATGTTTTGTTTTGATTAAATATCTTTTGGTAACTTTTGCAAGGGAGACGACTTGGAAGAAGGGGAAATTGCAGTATCAGGTGATTCTCACATGGATCATCAACAGTCAGGAAGTTGGATTCATGATCGTGATGAGGGGGAAGATGAACAAGTTTTGCAGAAACCCAAGATTAAGCGGAAGCGTAGTCTTCGTGTTCGTCCACGTCATGCTATGGAAAGGCCTGAGGAAAAGTCTGGCAGTGAGATGGCATCTCTTCAACGGGGAGAATCATCTCTTTTGGCAGACTACAAATATCAGATGCAAACAAGGAATGATACGGAAACGAAATCCTTTGGAGACAACAATGCCATCAAGCATGATAAAAATGCAACATCATTAAAAAATAAGCAAAAATTACCTTCAAGGAAAGTAGCTAATACATCCAAATTACATGGGTCACCTAAGTCTAATCGTTTGAATTGCACATCTGCTCCCTCAGATGATGGTGGTGAACACCCTAGAGAAATTTGGGAGGGGAAGCCTCTCAGTTCAAATGGATCTTCAGCTCATGGCAATAAGACGACTGAAATAATCCAAAGAGGAGTATGTCTCGTTATTTGATTAATGTTAACTTATTCTTTGCCATGATTGTTTGATTTTCATACCTCACTGCATCTTGGACTGCAAGCATGAACCATTATTAATCTCAAGCTTAATTATGACAAAAGATTAATATTAATATCAATATAGTACAATAGGATCTTGAAGGTTTTTCACTTGCTGCAATTCTGAAAATATTACTTTATTCTGTTTTCCCCGTAAACTTTCTGTTGGCTATGTGAACTTAATCTCAACTCGTTAAATAAACCATGTTGGAGATGTTTCCTGTAGATTTCTAATGTAAATATATGACCCCACACAACTTGTTCACATGCAGTGCAAAAATGTAATTAGCAAGCTCCAAAGGAAAATAGACAAGGAAGGCCATCAGATTGTACCTTTGCTAACAGATTTGTGGAAGAGAATTGAGAATTCTGGGTATGCGGGTGGATCTGGGAACAGTCTCTTGGATTTACGGAAGATTGACCAGCGGATTGATAGAATGGATTATACTGGAGTAATGGAGCTCGTGTTTGATGTACAGTTCATGTTAAGGGGTTCAATGCATTTCTATGGATATTCATATGAGGTGAGATTTCTTATCCGTGTCATTCTACAAAGTGAAGGAAACAAAATCTGACTAATCAGTATTGGAAAATCTGTGTCCAAAGACAATTTGGCAGATTTTCTGTTCACACTTGAAAGGACCTGAAATTGAAGAGAGACTAGGATTGTTCACATGATCTCCATTTCTGTAACTGTTAAAAGTTTCTGAATGATCATTATTTGCAGGTGAGATCTGAAGCAAGGAAGGTTCATGATCTATTCTTTGATATCCTGAAAATTGCATTCCCGGATACAGACTTTGGAGAAGCAAGAAGTGCACTTTCTTTCACCAGCCAAATTCCGGCTGGTACCGCCGCATCCCCAAGGCAAGTTGGCCCCAGCAAAAGACACAGAGCGACCAATGATGTGGAAACTGATCCAATCCCTTCACAGAAGCCACCACAAAGTGGAGCTGCTTCTAATGGCGAAAGCACAAGGTTCAAAGGTCATTTGAAGGAGTCCAAAACTGGAAGTGGCAGCCCTCCAATGCTTACTCATCCAGGTCAGTTGGTTGTGTGCAAGAAGAAAAGAAATGACAGGGAAAAGTCATTGGGGAAGGGTAGGAGTGGATCAGCATGTGCTGTTTCTTCACCTGGTGCTATAAGAAGTCCTGGGTCAGGCTCAACTCCAAAGGATTCCAGATGGGGTAGTCAACCATCTCAACATTCAAATGGGTCTGGTGGGTCAGTTGGGTGGGCAAATCCTGTAAAGCGTTTGAGAACAGATTCTGGGAAGAGGAGACCAAGCCATATGTAGATTTTTGAAGGAGAGAAAGGATGGTATATAACTGAAATATTTGTTACTGGTACTAGTTTTTCAGGAAGAGCTTTAGTTGCCCTTGCCTTTCATAGGCTTTAGCCCATACTCTGTTAATATAGAGTTAGTTCTTCAATTGTATTCTATAGCTACCTCAATCAATGGGTTAAATCAAAATGGTCAACAATTTTTTTTCTTGATAGCTGATGAATGTCTTGTATAGTAACTTCTTGGTTCATAGTATGCCATACAAGGATTAATCTCTACAAGCTACACTTACTCTTACCCAATGATTTTATCCCATATCAGATGCATAAACTATGAAGTTTTTATTTGTTTCTAAGCTGGGGAAAACCACAGATCAGATTGGAACCAATAGTAATCAGGTTAATGAGTCTAGGGATCTGGTTTGGAAAAATAATTTATGTTTTTCTCATTTTTCTCTGCTCTCTTTTTTTCTTTTCTTTTTTTTCAAAAGTGAGTTGTGGTGTGTTTTTACTAGGTTTAGTTTCTTGGAAGTGATCTAAGAGATCATTGAGTCTCCTTTACTCTCTATCGTTTCTAAAGATTAGATTCCTTCAACAACAATGCGTTTTTAAGTAATGGAAGCTTAGTGATATCAAATTTTAAATTAGGTCTTTATAAAATGGCTTGATATGACATGTTACATATTTGTATGTATGAAGAGGTGTAAATTGCTTGAATCGTTTGAGTTTGGAGAAATCATATATTTTGGAAGTTAGAATTTAAGTTTTTGTTGGATTATTTATTTTCCATTGCGAGTTTATGAAATTCTTGCAAATATTAATATTGGTTAAATTGGTAAAATTTTGGAATAAAACTTCCTTAGTCAAATCACAAGCAGTTTTGAATTAGTAGTTTACAATTTTTGAATAAATGGAAATGTGATTGTGTGATTTTAAAATTGTTTCATTCTAATTTAGTTAGTTTACTGATGTAAAGTTCTTGTTTTGAAGGATATTGATACAGAGATGCTTGTTGACATTAAAACTTAAACTTGATTTGTTTGAGTATTTTTCTTTTATTCTAATTGTTTGTATATTTTGCTAAAATAATGTGAGATAAAGGTTGAATATAAGACTTTCAATTCTAATGTTTCTCAGATAGAATATCGTTTACATAATAAGTTTTATCATCCATCCAAGTGGGAACTCATCTGTTAACGTGGGAGAAATTATATAAATTCACTTTTTTCATGGAAGAATATCGCTCAAACGCTGAGTCTTGATTCTCAAATAATGATCTATTGTTTGAGTAAGGACAAGATTATCATTTTTTCTCTTCTACTGAAATGATATTGTTAATATTTGTTAACATTCTAAAATTCAATTTTATTCTTTTAAATTGTCTTTAAAGAATATACATTACCTATTTAAATAGTTTTAATGATTTATATATTGTGTTTTTTTTTATTATGTTTAAATAATATTATTTTAATGAAATGCTATCAGATGAAAATGAATTAGTTATTATCTAGTGAGAAAGATGGATAGTTACACAAAACTAAATATTACTATTACTATTTAGTTAGTGGTGTATAATGAGTATTATGTTGGTGGCACCACCTAAGAGGATTGTCATATCAGACAAGAGTAATATACAGATATAATGACAAATAAACCAAATAAATATAAAAGATGTGTTATAATATTTTAAAAATCATTTAATAAACTATTTAGTGATGTTTTTAACGTCTTAATATAATATTTTTTTTAATGAAATTAATGAGATCGTTATAATAATAATATGATCATTTTAAAAAATCATTTACCAGTCCAGTATTCGAAGTATACATAGATGTGAGAAATTCAAATATATCGCATACTTTTAATTTTGAATCTTTAATGATTTCCAACAATGTCTATAAGCAATCACAAGTTTATATCTAAATAAAAACATAATAATTATTTTGGGATGATTTTTTTTTATTTTTTTAAGAAAATTAAAAGACTTATCATTTTTTCACATACCTTTTAAATTCTTTTTACTAATTTTTTAACTAGTTTTCTTTTTTATTTACCTTTTCTAATATTAATTTCGTGGTCTGTTTAATAGTTTTTATCCATAAAAAATAAATATATGACAGAAAATTTACAACAATTCACGTATTCTACTCAATCAATTTTACTAACATAAGTTTAATAATATGATAAAGTTTTGTAATGTTTTCAATTTTTTGACTCTATATTTATCTATTTCTTTAATTACATCTCTTATTATTGACCAATATGTTTTGGAGTTAAAAATAATTAATTTTAAATAATTTAAAACCTAATTGACACGTATGTAAATTAATTTCAAGAGCAATTTTTTATTGAAATATTTAACGATAATAAAAATTAAAATAGTAAAAGCATTTTAAGGCCTGTTTCTTAATAATTTATTTAACTAGAAAAAAAATATATAAAATTTGAAGAAATCTATCACATCTTATATGACACTCAATTTCTTCAATATAGGAAAAATTTCTTATATAATAAACGGTTTCTTCAAAGTAAATACATGAATTCCTAATACTAAGGAAAGCTAAAACAAATTCTTATGTAGAATTTATTTAAAATACGATTAAATAAAAAAAATACAATGTATTGAAATTTCTTGTTATTTCTTACTATTGGAGCAAAACGGGATATAGGTTTATTAAAAATGATGTGACATCATGTGATCATAAAAAGTACTACGACAATTTATATAGAAAAAAAATGTTTAAAAACTCTTACAGAAAATCCTATTAAAAATGTTCTAAGTAATTTATAATTTTTTCTCTTATTTTAGTATATTTTTCATATAGAATTTATATTTTTTAGTAAAGGTTATGTGTATTTATTGAAAAGAAAATTAATGTTAATATTATTAACCATGAATGTAACTTTTTACTCTTCACTCGTCTTATAAATTTAAAACTATTCTCATTTAAGTTATTTATTTACTATTTTTCTTTAATTAAACACTTGTAATAATTAATAAAGACTAAACAATTCTTAATTACCTTATTATTAACCGAGTTGAAATAAAACTAGTGAAGTTAAAGTTTTTTTTCACTAAAATTATTAATTCTTTTTCTGATTGAACATGTCATACTTATTGTACTGTATAGAAGTGACCTATACCCTATATACTTACTTTAATAACTCTTCTTCAAAGTAGCCTACGTATTTGGTGGTGTTGCCATACAATATTTTAGTGACTTTTACCATACTAAGCAAATTCTGTAAACCACCAGATAATGAATAATTTAGACATAAAAGAGCATTAATCGTTGTGATTTGATCACAAGAAATATTTGTTTATGAATTGTTTATACTTTCTTATAAGATTTGTATGTATTGCACGTCTAACTAAAGCAAACCATGCTTGATCGTCAAGGTAAATGAGAATATTCTGTGTAGCTTTTCACTTTAACACGTTTGTCAAAAATACTTGGTCAAGGGACTCACAATTTCACTTAACTTCTTTATTTTATTTCTACAGGGTTACTCCTACTTTGGGAAGTGAACGAAATTTAGTTAGAAGAGTTGTAAGAAATAAAAATTGTGGATTTGATCTTTAAGATGGTTTAATCTTTCAAATTACATAAATAAATAGGATTTTTAAATCTTTAAATATGTTTTATCTCTACAAAATATAAAAGTTTTAATTGTAGTTTTATATAAAAAGAATTGACCAGTCTAAAATTTAAAATTGTTATTTTTAACCCTGTTAAATAAGTAAATTTTGATTGTAATTCTTATAAGATTTCTTTTGAACCTAAAAAGTAAAACAATGTCTATTTTAAAAGGGACAAAATTTAGGTGTAGTACCAATGTTTGTAATAAAATGTTTCATTTATTATTGAAAGGAAACTGTAAAGACGTGTTTCAGTAAACTTGTAATTCTTCTCTTGAAAAATAAGAAAGATAAATGAAATTTGACTTTTTCTATAAAATTTACGGAAAAACTAAATAAAAATTTAAAAGGTTATATGAGAAAGTTTCTGCAAATTAATTTATATATAAATTAATTTTAACTTATATAGAAACTAATTTCAATTTTTATTTTATTTTGTCTTTCCTAAAAAGGAGCTCATAAAAACTCATCTAAACATATCCCAAAATCTAATTTTAATAAACTTAAAATACTTAAAGATAAAATAAATATCAAATTGTGGAAATGTTGATGTCAAGGAAAATCCTATGAAATTGTATACCTTGGAAAAAGAGAAAAGAACAAACATTTTAAATTACTTAAAACAATGTTATATATATCCTTTGTATATAATAAATATTTTTTCTATTAAAAACTTATTTATTTTCAACTTCTATGTGCACATAACACAACAATATCCTCAATAAATATTTTTACTTCTATGGATTTTACTAATTATTGATCTCAAGACAATGTTTAAGAAGCTAATAAACAAAATTTCATTAAAAATATATTAACAAAACTAAATGTAATCCTTTCTCACTATTTTTGTTAAGAATTAAATGATAGAAAATCATCTACTAGAAACAATGTTCTCAACCACCTGAAACTCTTTTCTTAAGAGTCAATGTTCTTCCCAAATCTCAAGTCTCAAAGTCCCATATTAGCTGCTATTTTCCTTGAAATAAGAATATATTCTATAAATCTCAAAGTCCGACATCGAATACTCACTAAATAATAATCTTTTTAAAAAAATGTAAATCAAGACATGCTCAGGCTTCAATGTCTGGGAATGCCACAATTTTAAATAATTGTTATATACTTCTCACAATTTTTTTAAAATTTATATATATATATATAATTATTGACTCTGAACAAATTTTTTATTGTTTGTCAGTTTTGGACTGATTCACTGTTTTCTAGACTGGTTTTTAGGCTAGCAAGTTTTAGAATTCTATTGGCCCAGATCAGTGTTTAAAACATTAGCTACATAGAGAACAAGATTCACATCATTTATTGGAAGAAACATTAACCCAATACAAAGAGTGTGATGTATGTGCTACATTCTTAATTAAATTATCATGGCTAAGCAGCACAATCACTTGAAAGTGTGCTAAACATGAAATAAAATTGCATCAGGAAATCAATGGTACTTTATTTACAGCAACAGGAGACTAGAAGGAAGGAGATTTTTCCCCCTTATCCATAACAAGTTCACATTTGGTGAGGTGAATTAACAGAAATAGAACATCATGTACAGATAAAATACAAAGTTAAGAACAGGGAATGCAGACAAAGTTAGGGGTCTGCTTTACCAACAACCTGTTCATCACTAGAATCATATTCATCTTCACTCATCTCCTCGTCACTGGATTTCTCTTCAGTCACTGCTCCTATGTCTTCAGGTTTAGCATACTTCTCACAGTACTCTAAAATTGAAGCAAAAAACACATCAATAGTCATGTGTGAATTGAATAAAAAAGAAAAACTTGATTGTTTCCCAAAATAAAAATCAGAGATTGGTTCTCAGAAGGATTCAAAGCTAGATTAATTGTTTTGGAAGTGACACAGTCTAACAAGTTAGATAAACATAGCTATACTTTAGGATGTCTAATTGTATGGCAGAATAAAATGAAATGTAATAAAGTTCTTTTCTTTACATCCAAACACAGCCAAAAGGATGGTGTAGTCTGAACTCTAGAGTAGAAACATTCAATTAAAGCCTGGTTTTGTTTTGTAATTTCAAATTTATTAAAACTGTAATCTGGGCATACCACTGCCCTTCATTCACAAATATCACAAAATTGAAGTTTTAATTGTTTGTGAGTGTACATTCAAGCATATGCACAACCAATTTACTGAGTAGTGATGGTAGTTCTACATCTACTACCCAAAGGTCTAAAATGTTAATTCATGCGTCCCATTTGATTTAGATGTTGATAGTGGCTGGCATGAGAAAAATCTAAACAAAAAAACTGCAAAGAAAATATAGTAAGTCTGTGAGGAATACAGAGAAATGAGTGCATATAAACTAATGCAAGAAATGCCTAGTTAGAAAATGAGAGAGGATGAATACCTTTAACCCTTAGCTCATAAGCAGATCGGTCACGCATCATTAAAGCTGCAGCTTCTCCATTCAAGGGGTCTGATGGATTGGGATACAGCAGAAGTTGTGGTAGAAAAACCTCAAACACATTAACAAGATCTGGAAGGAAGACAGTAGTTTCGTTTCACATACAGAAACAAACTAAAAAAGTCAATATTAAACTTTGAACAATAATTTCTCAGAAAAATTTATTGAATTTCATTACCAAACATGGGACTCCAGGTTTGATTGATAACATCCAGACAAACTGATCCCGACCTGAGATTATTGTTGTCAAAGATTATCATATCAGACACGCTGAGGGCACAAATATTTGTATAGCAAATACAAATACATATTGGGTGACTCAAATTTCAGAACATTACTACTATGTGCTTACATCTCATCAACATTAGGATGATAGATCTTGTTGACAAAGCCAATGGAAGGAGATTTATAAGGATAAGCATCAGGCAACTCAACTCTCACTTTCCACACTCCACCATGATAAGGACCTGTCAAAACCCATCAAAACGATAAGAAGACCACAGAAAAAGGAAGCTACATATACAGAAATATCGATAAGGATCTCAAACCAGGACAAAAAACAATCACAGGTCAATTATAACTATGGTGCTAAAGCTGACACAGGTAAAAATCAACAAAATTTAGTTCGCACCAATCCTTTGCTGGCTAGGCATCAGTTCCATATTCATACTAACAGCTCCACAACAAGCAAAGGGGAAATCAATAAGAAAGTACAAAAATCATTTGCAAAATTGAAGAACCAAAAAGAAAATACTGTTGCCCCAGAATCTATTAACAGAATCCGCAAAAACACACAGCAATTAATACCACAACAAACGCAAGGGCTAAAAAAGGGTATCATTACCATCTTGTAGCTATACAAATCTAAAGCTACGAAGGTCAAACAGATATCTCCACCAAGAACACAGCAAGGAAAAGGGAAAAGACTCACAAAAGCAAAGCATCTAACTTGATGAGAAGCACCACAGCAAAAAAGAAAGAAGAGGGAGGAAAGCAAACTCACTGTTATTGGGTCCATGGAATTGCACATAAAATTCTTGCATTCCATCATTAATCATCTCCACCTTGTAATCACTCATCATCCTAGGGAAAAGAAAAGACCCAGAATCAGAAAGAGAAGGGGAAAAGAGACAATTAGAAAAAGATTGAAACTTTGATGAAAATTGAGGAAATAAAGGATTAACAGTTTCATCAAGTCCATCTCTCTGCGCTTGCTTGGGGAAGACATGGTTTTGTGTCTTGGTTGGCCCTTGCTCTGCCTTTTTCCTTTGGCAAGTGGAGAGAGAGAGAGAAGTTGAGATTGAAGACTCTTGTGTTGAAAACAAGTAAAATCTGGTTCAGACAGCAATCAGCACAACTAGCAGATAATAATAATAACAACAATAACAATATCTTAATAATAAAACATGTCTATTTAGATACTATTAATTATTTTTTGTTCAATTTACTTTTATTTTACTTTACCTAAAATTTAATAAATTTACATATTTACCTAATATTAAATCATAAAATTTATTATATTTTAGTGTCAAAAAGTTTTAGACTATACTTAAAAATATAAATACAATTTACTTATTTCTAAATTTATATATTTTAGTTTAAAAATTTGATCTTTTACACTATTTTTAATATTAACATCAATTAATAATGTATAACAGAAAACTAATGTGATGTTTTATTTTACTTTCATAATATCACATTCATATTGACGGTTTTATACTTTTTAAGTTATTTATCTAATTTTTAAGAATGAAAAATGGAAAATAAATTAAATTGTAAAAAATAAAAAACCAAAATTTAAAAAAAATAGATTCATGAAAAAAAATTAATTAGGACAAATAGCGAAGATGACGTGTTCTAGCAGATTTCCTGTTACGCCCAGGGAACAATCATATTTTGAAGTGAGCATTCCATAATATTTTTGATTAATATTATTTTAATAATATCTTTTCTTAGTATAATGAATGATGATCTTAATTTTTTTCTATGTAGTTATATACAAAAATATTAAAATAAGTTTAATTGTTTTATATGTTATGCATAGAGATATTTTAAAGTGAAAAATATAATAAAAAAACTTTTAAAAGATTAATATAAATAAAATAATCTTTCATTAAAATATTATTTCTTTTCCATGTCCTTATTTTGTTTAAACCAAACTACGAGATGAATTTTTTGTTGTTGTTATTATCATTAATTAACTTAATCATATTATAATTATTATTACTATTATTTTTATTATTATTATCATCACTCTTATTAATGTTGATATATAGTTATCACATTGTCAATATCATTATTATTTGTTAATCATTAAAGTCACTGTTACTCTTACAGATTTGTGCTCATTATTGTAAATGGGGACTTTAAGGTCTAATTTTTCTCTTTTTTTTTTTCTTTTAGTTTCTTTCTTTTCTTTTTGTTTTGTTCTTTCTTTTGTTGCTCCTTTTTTTTTTTTCTTTTGATATGTTCCCTCTCTCATTTTAACAATTATCATTTTCAAAATTAAATCTTATTGCAAAGTAGTAATATAAGATTATTTCCATTCAAATATATTTTAATTTAGAGTAAATATATTTTTTACTATAAAAATCATACAATCTTTTTTTTATTATATTTGAGCTCAATATTGGTTAAGTTACTTGAAAAAAGTTATTCTTTCTGCTGATTTAATTTTTTATTAAAATTTGAAATTATTTAATTATAGTATTCTAAGTTTTTAAAGTTTTAGTACATTTTTTCAACTCTCTCATCCATTATTTGGGAGAGAAGTAACTTCCAAATAAAGAAAGTTATTCCTAATACATTAAAAAATGACATAAATGTCTAATACATTAAAAAAATAGATAAATGTTTATATTTTATGAGATGTAATATATAGGTTTCAACAAAAGTTAAAAATAACATATATGTAAATTAACTGATTTATGGATAATTAATCTGAATTTATTAAATATTTGTACATATTTGAATAGAAAATCCTTTTAAATTGATAATTTGAAACTTATTAGATTTAGTTATAATCGAAGTAGGTTTGAATATGAAGAAGTAAAAATTTTGTATTTGAGATTTTATATTGATTTTAAACTAGATAGTAACTTGGAAATGTCAAAATGAATCTAAAAATATGTTTGAAATTTGTTAGAATAGTTGTTAAAGTTAAAATGGAATTTTTGTTAGTCTTAAAGTTTTGAAAAAAAAAAAAAGTTTGTATATATCCTTTGAATATCTAGCTACCAATTTGATCTTCATTTCCAACTCTCTTATATTCGAAACATGAATAGAATATCATGTTAGTGCTTGCCCCTAAATCAAGTAACAATTTATCCACTAATAATTTTTCTAACAATTTATTATTTCATAATTTGTTATTTATTTCTTTTTAGGTGATAATGTCTAATTATGAATTTCAAATATTCAATTATATAAACTCTTAATTGATTAGATAACATAGAAAAAAATTATTATTTTTTTTTATTTTAAGAATTCTTTTTTCATATTTTTTTATTTTCACTAAAATCTCTTTTAATATCCACTAATTAATTCACGCAATTCTTCCTCTTTCAATATTTAAAAAAATAGATACTACAATTATCATAAAATTTCAATTATGTATAATTATTTATTATTTTTTTATAATTACTTGATATTTATGTAATTATTATTGAGTATTTTATTTTAGGATTTATATTCAAAATTTGACACTAACATATATATATATATATATATATATATATATATATATATATATATATATATAATTTAACATTAAATATTTAATTACATCTTATTTTCTTTTATTGTGATTTTCTTTCTTTTCATAAAAAAATTAATTAATATTCAAAATAATACGAGAGTTGATATAGACATCCCTAGTGTCAACAGGAAGAAAAATGTAATACAATTTTTATATATAAAAAAGATAAATATAAATTTTTATTTCAGAAAGAAAAAATTATAGTCCGTAAAGGTTTTTCCATATACTAAAGGTCTTTTCATATAGAAGTTGTCCATAAGTGTATATGAAATATAATATAACTTTTTTACATAATTAAAATTTAGGGCATAAATTTAAATTTATTTTGAAAAGTTGATTTTTTTTTATAAATTAATCTTTCTATTAGTAAATTTTAAGTTATAAAATAATTTATTTTATATTTTTATTTTTATAAATACTTGTTAAAAAAATTTATATATAATTTATTTAAAGTGTGTTAAGTATATCTTATTCACACCCAACTTAGCCTCTAGTTTTCGTTTTCTAGATTGCGGGGATTTATTAACGTGATAAAGTGAAATTTAAATTCTTATATTTTTTTTTGGCAATGGATCAAAATATACTGACAATCCATTATTACTTAAAAAATAAAAACCTAATTTACTTATTAAATTAATTTCATTTAAAAGTAAATATTTATATAAATTATATTTTTTAAAATTTATATCAAAATAAAAAAATAAAAAATTTAATTAGACCAGAAAAATCAATAAAAAGACATTAATAAAAACATTATTTTAAAGACAAATAGAAACATGCAATCTTCGCATAAAAAGATTATTTATTAAGAACTCTTTATTTCCCATAGAAGAGAAGCCTATAAGCACTTTTAACAGGAAAAAATAATATAAACTTTAAAATTTATTTATTTACAAGTTGAAAATAAAAATTAAAAAATTATATAAAATATTTCTAGGAATAAGTTAACACCTAAGTTTATTTTTAATTTTAAAAATAAAAATGTATTTTTCTTTCTTCTAAATGTATTTTGCATAAATTGTAAAGAAATCAATTAAGTGAGAAGCTGAAATTTTTAAAGTTTACGTGAGTGATGTATATATATAATGAGAAATTAAAATAATTTTGTTTTAATTGCTTCTTAGATATTAAACAAATAGTTTTAAACGTACTGAATATATTTTTTTAGCTTATACTCATATTAATGAACGAATTTGAAATTTTGTTGTACTAGAGAGACTTTTAAACCTATATTAGATTATTTAAGTAGTATCTATCATTTTTTAACTAAGTGATTCACAGTTCAAATTTTAGTTATTAAAGTGATGAAGGAAAGCAAAAGGGCTTTTATTTTATCAAATAGTATTCCAAACCAAAAATTGAAGTAAAAATTATGAAACTTCACTATCCAAAGACTAATTGATTTGACGTCATGGATTCTTAATTCTATGAAACTTATTGAGACTTTTAGTTGTTTAGATTCTACTAACAATTACACAATTATGAACTACAATTCGTATAACTTAAGTGGAATTGTTTTATGCATATAATAAGAACTCATTTTTGCCAGAAATTTGATTCAAGGGCTGCTAAATGTATTTTGTTAAACTAATTTGATTTAAGGACTTATTTGATTTTACATATTTTGAGTTAATTATTTCTCTAAATACTTTTAACATTGTTGCTTATCTATAACTTTTTTTAGAAAAGATAAATAAGATTTTTTTTTTCATAAACTAAAGTTACTTTATATCATAATTTTAGAGAAATCATAAGATATACTTTACGAATTAGCTTATACACAAGTTAATATGAATTTATGAAAAAATTAATTTAAAATTTTTTTCTATCCTAAATGAACATAAAAGTAAATTGTTCAAACAAGTTAAAATGTAACTTCTTAGAAGTTTTATTTAGAGGAATCATTACCAATTAAGTATATGATTCCAAAGTATTATGGTGATCCACATCCCCATTCATAACCTACTTTAAACTATGGACATTCATCTAAAACTATAAAATTTTAAACTATAAAATTTTGTTACTTGCTTAGTATATCATCCGATCTCTAAGTATATCACATATCATTAATTCTCTTTAAATAAAGTAATATTTATCTTTATTATATCAATATACATTAGTTAAGAAATTTTCATGAAACAAATTCTTATTAAATTTGGTAAAAGGGTATGCAAGAACTTCAAGTCCTTCTTGAAGATCATACGGTTGTTAAAAATTGTTGAGTGCATCAAAAAAGAATGTGGATGACATAATTTATATATATATATATAT
>Ga0099824_1000344_pt1 | contig 51241 bp, 28 predicted proteins | sample SiratrowhiteBW_FD_76837 | JGI IMG/M metagenome (GOLD analysis project Ga0099824, IMG submission 76837) | Root nodule microbial communities of legume samples collected from California, USA - Siratro white BW | ecosystem: Host-associated > Plants > Roots > Nodule | place: USA: California... | reverse complement strand
TTCTACAGCACCCCCCCCCACCCCCCTCCCCTTTTTTTTTTTTTTTTTTTTTTCATTCTATTAAAGCACATTACTAAAATCTCCTCTCACTAATTCACCTAATAAAGATTTGAATTGAAGTTAAGCATAATCAGAGAACACATCTAATAGTAGCTAACAAACTAAAAGTTTTGCATCTTCCCACCTATCAGAAAATCTTATTGCAACAATGAATGACCCTTCTCAAAGTCAGAAACCAAAACCATGAGATAGACTAAATTGATTAACCTTCACAATCTCAAACACTATAACAGAAGCTTCAGTTAACGCAAAAGAACCAATTTCACCACAAACACATCACTGGAAGTAAAAAAGCACCGGTCTGGAAATATCTTATCGCAATGACAGTGTTTTCGGGGTCTCTACAATGGCATCGCATTTGTCTGTAATTTTCTGTAATTTCCCGCAGCATAAAGGATTGGGAGTAGAAAATTCTGCCCATCTAACAACAACCAACAAGACAAGAGTAACTCAAAAGAAGAAACTAAGACGAAATTAATAGCAGCAAATCACAGAACCAAGCATTATCATTATCTTCTTTTTTGCAATTTTTTTATACAGCAACGACTATGCATGCGTTGTGTTGGTGAATTTAACAAACAGGTGGCGGGTGTGTTAGGAGGGGGTGCTGGAGCGGAGCCTATAAACGATGCGTCCTTTGGAGGAGTCGTAGCGGCTGACCTCGACCTTGACCCTGTCGCCCGGGAGGATCCGAACGTAGTTTTTTCGGATTTTCCCGGATATGTAGCCGAGAATGAGGTCCTCGTTGTCGAGGCGCACGCGGAACATGCCGTTGGGGAGGGACTCCATGATAAGGCCCTCGTGGACCCACTTCTGCTCGCCGGACTTGTCGGCCTTGGCGGCGGTGGAGAGGGCGGGCGCCGCCGGGAGGAGCGGCGGAGGGGGGAGGAAGGAGAGGGTGCGGTGGAAGGGTGGGAGGGTGAGAGGGGAGAAGTTGGTGCGGAAGGGTAAGGAGGGAAGAGGGTGGTGAAGGATTGGGGTGCGGAGTGAAGTGGGGGTTGAAGAAGTGAACATGTCGCTGCTCTGAGAGTGGGTGTGATTGGTGAAGAAGAAGATGACAGTGAAATTGAAGTTCGGAGAAGAAAGATAATTGTTTGGTGCAGAGGAAAATGGGGGTTTTGGTGGGATAAGGTTTGGGCTTGGCTGAGAACTACACTAAGGAATATAGAATATTATTTTAGACTAATGGACTAAAGAGGAAAAATGCTTATTTTTTATATAATTAAAATGTATGTGTTATAACTAAAAAATAAATACATAAGTTATATTATACTTAGATTGTTATCATAATTTATGATAGATCATTTAATCTGTAACATAAGGTTAGGTTAATTTTGAGTATGAACTGTGTATAAGTGGTTAAGAAGACTAAATACATCCGTATAAAGATAAAAAAAAATACTCAATTGGTTATTTTTATATATATTTTACTGTGATTTTATATGAATCAATAAATATAATAATTTTAATTAAATAATTACATTTTTATTTAATATAATAAGTATATGTGTAAAATTATTATAAAAACTGGATATACAATATCTATATCTATATCTATATTATTAACAATTATCTTTGTAACTTGTATATAGAATTCCTTACTATTTTACTTTTAATGTTTTCTTAAGTGTTTTTATTATTAATTTTAGTATCTATCAAAGAAATTATCCATAATGAAAGTATAAAAATTGAATTATTTTTATAACTATTTTTTATAGAATTATTTTTTAGTTTTAATAATACTTTTTTATTTCAAAACTTTTATAATAGTTTTTTTTTATTTTGTATTATCACAAGGAGAAAAATGTATTTTTACTGGTATAATATGAAAGAAATAACCTTTTCATAATTAAGATAGCGATAAATAGAGAAAGAAAAAAAAAAAGTAGTTCGAGGTCATTGGTAAAACTATATTTTTAGATAATAAGATAAAAATATAATTTAATTTATAATTATCAAATTTCACAACATTTAAAAAATTAATCCGTATTATTTTTCTAATAAGAAAACTTTTATTTTTATGAAGAAAAGAAAAGATAAATAAATTTTAAACATTTTTTATAGTATTATAAATAGTAATATTCTAAATAACTTTTACTAAACTACTATATTTTTTCTTCAATCAATTAATTTTTTTATCTTTTAATCATATCGGGTGAAGATAGATATTTCTTTTCTTATTGATTATATCAAACTTTTTTTAAGATGGTTTTAGTGAAAAACATATTTTTTAAATGGAAATACATTAAATACACTATGCAATTTAGTTAAAAGTTTAAATAAACTCATAAGTTATTATATCAATATATTTGAAAATATGTTATGATGTTATAAGTTTCTGAAAATAACTTTTCGATCTAATCACTTTCTCTTGTTGTAGGCAAAAATCTTGAGAATCACATGGTATATAATTACAAACTCTAAAAGGCATCTTTATTGATTTGTATAAGATTTTGTTGATTTAAGGATATTTCTATCTTATCATTTATTAATTTAATTATTTTTATTTTGTAATCAATTATAATAACTTTGGCCAGACCAAAATTGTATTTTCATCCTAAAATCATCACAATGGAATACTATATTTTCTATTGTATAAAAGCTTAAGAAGTCATATCAATACTAACATAACAGTTGTTATGTAAACTCAACTAAAGGCCTTTAAAGGATAGAATAGTTCTCTCAAACTAACCATCGGTATAAAGATAATAAGATAGATTATGTTTTAGTTTGGTCTCTTATGCTTATTTCATAGTTTATCAAAACCTATAAGTGAACCACAAAAGTCATTATCTAACACAATACACAATGATGGAAGGTACAAGATGAAACCTCACAATCTCCTTAATATACAAAAGAACCAATTTCTCCATATATATCCTTAGGCTCACAAAAAGAAGACTTTCATTAAGTGATCTACAATAACTCAAACAAATTCATATTTTCTCATAGAGCATGGTAAGTGAGTATCAAAGTTCATAACGATATTATCTCATTTTCATTATAGCACTTCCAACTAACATGACAAGTATCATGTCTTTAATATTCTACCTTGGCCTTCTGATATGTTAAATATGAGTTACAAACTCATATACATCTCTCTTTATGTTAAGACACTAAAAAAAAACTTTAGATCCTAATACTTCTTAATAATGTATCAATGTAGGTTAAATTTACTTTTGTGTCATTCCTTCAAATCATTTGTCTAACACTTATATCTCCCTATGCACAAATCTTCTCTTTGAGTCCCAACACTTTCTTTGCTTTTACACTAAAATTCTTAGTCTTGTTCGTACCTAACAAGTTTATAGTATGTTTCAAACTAAGATTTGAAGGTTGTCTTTTCTTAATCATCCCAAAATAAAAAAAGAAAAATCATGTCATATCAAATGAGATCATACAAAACTCACTTGCATATTCAAATCTCTAAATTGTTTTATCAATTCAAAAATTTCACTATAAGGACAGACATCTCACCCGTCTTCCTATTTAAAGCATTTGTCACCATATTTGCCCTTTTGGAATGGTATAACAACTAAAACTCGTAGTCTCTAGTAATTTCATTCATCTTCTATGCATCATGTTTAATTACTTGTGACTAAACAATAACTTCAAACTTTTGTGATCATTGAACATAACAAACTTTGCAACATAAAGATAATGTCTCCAAATCTTCAAGGGTTATACCACAATTGTCAATTTCAAGTCATGAGTGGGATAATTCATCTTATGTACCTTTGATTTTCTTGAAACATATTCTACCATTCTCAAATTGTGTATCAATACACATCTAAGTCTTTAGTATAACACATCATAGTAACTTCAAAAGGCTCATTTATCTAACAATATATCACTAATGCATTAGTTAATATATTATTTAACTTGAGGAAGTTTTTCTCACCTATCTATTTCAACAAAAGGATGATCTTTACAAGTCCAATATGAAAAAGGTTTGACATAAAGGAGGGACAAGAACACTTCAGATCAAAATTTCATTTCAGACACGAAAATCACCAAAGCAAGAAAAGTTGAAAACCAAGGCATGATAACTTGGTTTTGCACCCGAAGTATGCCCACATTGTTACCGATGCAGTTTATATCGTTTTCCATAAGTTAGATATTAGACATTACATAAATGTAATGTATGTGGAAAAGAATGTTTGTGATCGTATAATTTGGATACGACTAAACAATAAAGTAAAAACAGAAGATGAAATAAATGTTCGTAAAGATTTAGTTGAGATGATTTATATATTGGTAACAAATTTAAATATGTGAAGGAAATTTTATTCCTTTGTACATGATAGTAGATTATTGATACATTTTCCATAAAAGTTCCATTTAGGCTTTATTTAGATTGGGAAATGGATTTGAAAGAGTTAATTTAAGATAAAAGTGTGTGAAAATTTGAGTTGTTTGGATTAAAAAAAATATGAGTGAAAAGTTTTTGAGTAATGTAATATGTGTGATTGATAAAATAATTAAGAAAATATATTTATAAATGCATGAAATTTTAAATATATCTATTTGAATAAGAATGAAAAACCAAAATAGATGTATAAATTGGTAATATTTCATTTTTGTCATTTGAATACATATATAAATGTATATTCTTTTATTTTTTTAAATAAATAAATAAATAAATATATATATATATATATATATATATATATATGAAACTCTACAAAATTGCAAAATTGCATATATGAATGAATTTGTCCTTTTTCTTTCGTTTTTTTTTTCTTCTGCAGCTCCAACCTTATTTTCGGCCAAAGATTTTTTTTTTCGCTAAAGTTTTCATGTTTTAGAAATGATTAAAAAAAATCTTGAAATGAAACTTTGATTATTATATTAATATTTATTGTTTTATTAAAGATTAAGAATAGATTTTCTAATAATATTTTCTTATAAAAAAACAATAATAATATTATAATCTCATAAATAAATATAAATTTACATTTATAATATATTAAAAAACATAGTATTTATAGTAATAAGAATTTTAAAATTTTATGCAAACCAAAACCTATTTTTTTTTATCACACAACTTTATTTTGATTCATAATCATCCATTTAAAATAAGTAAATGCCTATAGACAGGTAATATAAAAAATGTTCAATTTATATAAAATTTGGCATATATGAAAAAATATATAATTAAAAAACTAATAGTTAAATTAACTAATTTCATAATTGCAAAAAACTACATAAGTACAAGTAAAAGAATTTTGTTGCTGTATAAAATTCTAAACTAGCAATAGTGACGATTTTAGGTCAGTTTTGATAATTTTGAAATTTAACTAAAATATATAAAAAATTACAATTAATTTAAAAAGTATTGTTTAATAATGAATAATCAATGTTTTACAATAATAAATTAAATATATGTAAAAAAATAAAAATAAAAATCAAATTATTTGACACTTTTGTTGATAATATAGAAGACTAGATAGTGGCGTCTCAAGGTCAGCTCTTAGGTATGCTTCTACTACAAGGGGTCTCCATGCCCACAGAGAACTAAAAGCCGATACCGGACCCTTCTAGTTAGCACCCGTGGGAAGAATCTAGAGCTCTCCCACCCTAACAACTATACAATCCAATTACGTGACTTTACCAATTTTTCAAGTTTTTTCGTTTCCGAACCCAAGCCATGGCTGCAACAAGAAGACCCCCAAAATGAACAGATCCTGATATTTGACTGTCTTCCTACAATTTGACAATCAACACTCTTTAGTATTCTGTAAATGTAGTTCAAATTATATGCAGGTATCATGCAGAAGAGACAGCTTGCGTGCAGACCATCAATAACAATTACATGATTCAACTATTCATTTTTTTTTATATATTTTCTTTCATCAATTCTCATTAAAAAAATTGATACTTTATACTAATTTTAATGAAAAAGGCACTGCAGGTTCACAACTTAACTCATTCTATTTGATTATTCCACTTGTGCAGTTTTCATATTTTTCTGAAACAGGTCACACTCAGGCATTCACTCACCCCATGCACCCTCTATGACTATTCCATTCCACTGTTTTACTTTTTTTCTTAAATAATGGCTTCATCATTCACTTTGGCTTTGTTCCATTTTTGTTAACATGAACCATAAACTTTATGTGTAGTTACTTGTGTGGTAACTGTTTATTAGACAGAAAGCAAGAAGAACATTAACTGAGAAAATTGTACTTTTCTTGACTTTGTCATTGTTTACACTTCACAATGTTGGGAATTGTACTTAATATGAACTACAATTAGAAGGATGACAGAATTATGACTCGTGACATGTGTTCATGTGGTTACTTATGTGCAATGGGTTTTTAAATTATCAGCTTTTATAAATTGGATATATTAAAATATGTGTGGTTACATGGTTACTGTCTAGATATTTAAGAAGTTTCACATTTGATTGTTATTGTTTTTTAATAATGAATATATTTTATTAGTAGCATATCAATCCCATAATCTCATAGATTTCTTTTCCTAGAATAGGCTGCTTGTTTTGTGGTTACATGCTTACTGTCTAGATATTTTAAGAAGTTTTAGAATAGGCTGCTTGTTTTGTGGTTACATGCTTACTGTCTAGATATTTTAAGAAGTTTCACATTTGATTGTTATTGTTTTTTAATAATGAATATATTTTATTACTAGCATATCAATCCCACAATCTCAGAGATTTGTTTTCCTAGAATAGACAGTGCTTGTTTCCAAATTTATCCAATCAATGTATGTGTATATATAAGAAGTAATGAGATTCAACAAGAGAGAAATTATTTTCTTCTAAACTTGAGATGGGAGCTTTTGATCTTTGGAAACCTCTAATCAATTTATCTGTGTATGTATATAAGAAGTGTATAGATATTTACCTCTAATCAATGTATCTGTGTATATAAGATGTATTTATTTTGATTGATATTATTCAGTTTATATAAAATTTGGTATAGATGAAAAATATATATAATTAAAAAACTAATAGTTAAATTAACTAATTTCCTAACTTTAGAAAACTTCATATTATACAAGTAAAAAAAAATTGTTGCTGCAAAAATTCTAAACTAGCAATAGTTAAAAACTCATTGATAATTTTGAAATTTAACTAAAATTTATAAAAAAAAATTGCAATTAATTAAAAATTATTGTTTAATAATGAATAATCAATGTTTTACAATATTAAATTTAATATATTGAAAGAGAAAAATTAAAATTAAAATCAAATTATTTGACACTTTTGTTAATAATATAACATCAAAATTAATTGGTTTATAATTAATATTAATTTAGATAACGATTTAGCTAATCTAAAATGGAAAAAATATCTTCAGTTTGATAATATCAAAATTTACTTTTAAATCAAATTGAAATTAAAAGTAAGGAATAATATTTAAAATAATATTTAAAAGAAATAAAAATATATATAAAAATGAAATTAAATACTACAAGAGAAACAAATACGTGAACGATAAGAAAAGAAAAAAAAAAAAAAAACCTAAAAGCTACTTTGGTTTAAGAATGTAAATTCAAATGTCTAATGTAGGCGAAAGTATCGAGGGGCTAACGTAATGCTTTGGATGAGAAAGGAGATAATGTTATCTTTTCTATTTTGGAAAACTAAGTGTTTAACACTAAGAATATATCATTAAACCTGAAGAAAAACAGTAAAAATTTGTATGGCTGCTGTTAAACCTGAGAGGAAAACCATTGAACTGGATACACACAGTTTTCCAAATCTTGAAAAGGGATTTAGAATCTTCCTTTCCGAACACGTGCCCAAGCCATGGCTGCAACAGCAACACCCCCCAGATGAGCAGATCCTGATATTTCACTGTCTCCCTGCAATTTGACAATCAACAATACGCCATAGAATGAATGACCAAAAGTGCAGTTCAAATCATATGCAGGTATCATGCAGAAGAGACAGCTTGACGTGCAGACCGTCAATTACAATCACATGATTCAACTATTCATTTTTTTATGTTTTCTTTCATCAATTCTCATTAAAAAATTTGACACGTTATACAAACTTTAATGAAAAAGGAACTGCAGGTGCACAACTTCACTCATTCTATTTGATCATTCCACTTGCCCAGTTCTCCTATTTTTCTGAAACAGGTCACATTCAGGCACTCGCTCACTGCATGCACCCTACGTGACTATTCCATTCCACTGTTTTAATTTTTTTTCTTAAATAATGGCTTCAACGTCACTCACTCGATAAGCACCTTATGTAACGTTAACTGAGAAAATTGTACTTTTCTTGACTTTGTTACGTGTTTTATGTAAGTACAGTCCATTGTTTACACTTCACAATGTGGGGAATTGCACTTAACATGAACTACAATTACAGGGAAGTCAGAATTAAGACTCATGACATTAGTTCATGTGGTTACTTGTGTGCAATGGGTTTTTAAAGTATCAGCTTTTATAAATTGGATAATGTTAAAATATATGTGTGGTTACATGTCGAGATACTTTAGCAAGTTTCAGATTTGATTCCTATTGCTTTTTAATTTATTATATATCGGTTGTATCTTGCTTTTGTTACTAGCATACCAATCCCACAATCTCATGGGTTTGTTTCCTAGAATAGGCAGTGCTTGTTTCTAAATTTATCCAATCAATGTATGTATATACAAGACTGACAGGACTATTGAAAGGTATAAGGCTGGCTGGTAGCTAAATGATTCACTCAAACTTATGGAGTGGATTACTTGTAGACCTTTGCACCAGTTGCAAAAATGAATGTGGTCAGAGTAATTTCGTCTTTGGCAGCAAACTGTTTGCAAGCTAAGAAAAGCACTATATGGGTTGAAAGGGTCACCTAGAACATGGTTTAGGAGATTCATCAAAGCCATGATGAGCCTTAAATACAAACAAAGTCAAAGGGACCACACTTTGTTTATCAAGCATTCTGTTTTAGGGGGAGTAACAGTTCGATTGGTCTATGTAGCTGATATAATTGTTACCGAAAATGATGAAAAGGAGCAACAGAGGTCGAGCCAATGTCTTGGCAGAGAATTTGAAATCAAGACTTTAGGAAAGTTGCAAAATTTTATGGGAATTGAAGTAGCTCATTCCAAGAAAGGGGTCTTATATCTCAACAAAAATACATTATTGATCTATTACAAGAAACAGGTAAAATAACCTGCATGCAAGCACATTTGTTGATCCAAATTCAAAGTTGGGAAGTGCAGAGGATGATGTTGTTGCGGATAAAAAAGTGTACCGGAGACTTGTGGGAAGAGTTATTTATCTATCTAAACTAGACTAGATATTGTTTTTGTTGTGAGTCTAGTCAGCCAATTTATGTATCAACCAAAGAAAACACATTTACAAGCTGCTCTTAAAATTGCCTAGTATTTGAAAGGAACACTAGGAAGAGGAATCTTATTCAAAAGAAGCAAGAGTGCTAGTTTAGAGGCAGAATATGCAGGTTCAATTGTCGATAGCAGGTCAACTATTGGATATTGTATCTTGGTGGAAACCTAGTAACTTGGAAGAGTAAAAAACAAAGTGTAGTAGCTAGATCTAATGCTGAAGCAGAATTTCGGGCAACAGCTTAAGGAATGTGTGAATTGTTATGGCTGAAAAGTATATTGGAGGACTTGAAGATAAAGTGGGATGAACCTTCAAGGTTATATTGTGATAATAAATCTGCAATCACCATAGCTCACAGTCCAATGCAACATGATAGAAGTAAATATATTGAAGTGGACAAACATTTTATCAAAAAAGAGCTTGACAGTGACATGATTTGCACTTCATCTGTGTTTACTCAAGGACAGCTTGCAGACATACTAACCAAGGAGTTGAATAACATTAACTTGGAAAGAATTATATTCAAGTTGGGAATGGAGAACACTTATTCACCAGAGGGGAAGTATCGACATATTTTAGGAAGTTTCAAATTTGATCCCTATTGTTTTTTAATTCTGCATATCAAATGTATCTTGTTTTTATTATTAGGATATCAATCCCACAATCTCAGGGATTTGTTTCCTTAGAATAGGCAGTGGTTGTTTCCAAATTTAACCAATCAATGTATCTATATATATATAAGATGTAAGTAATGAGAATGAATAAGACAAAAATTATTTCCTTCTAAACTTGAAATTACACAAGAAAGGACAAAATACAAAACGATATTAACATGGCATCTGCTTAGGAAACAAGAAAGAAAATCCATTAAAACGGTTTGGACGTGTTCAAAGAAAACCAACAACGAGAGTACATCATTAAATCTTGAAACAATTATAACAAAAGTGACTAAGAAAAAGGACGTGTTCAAAGAAAATCCATTAAAATGATTATAACAAAAAGACCTACTTGTTTATTAATAAATTACCATAGACACGATAAGATGCATTAAATCTTGAAACAGATTGTTCTTTTTAGTATAATAGTGACGATAAGTATGGAACCACGGATCTTGTATAAACTACCCAAAACAATCACAACAAAGACAACAAACCAATCCTAGTGGCTTATTCTGCAAAAATTATGTTGATGTCACTGAACTAGTTACAATTCCAGCATTTGATCATCTCTACAACAAAGTTACTCAAGATGGAAAATATTATGAACAATAGTAAACAAGTAAGGATTGGAGTTCACCATACCTTTACTATCCTCAGCATATCTTTCCCAATTAAAAAGATACCCTTAATTAACAAGAAATCATAACACAAGAAACGGATATGTCAGTATCTGCACCACCAACTTCACAATTTTGGCTTAACATAATAAAAGGTTGAGAAGAACATACCAGCAAGAATGCAGGAAGTGGTATAAAAAAGTCAAGGTAAATGGTTGCCTTTGGAAAGAGAAATATTTCAAGTAGCATAACAGCATTCACAGCTCCACTTGCCCCCTAAAGATTGCCAAGTTCTAGTTCAATTAATTACAGGCAGCGATTTTAACTAATGTCTTGAGTTATACAAAAACAGTAATTTTCAATGTCTATACTAAAATAACTTGATATTCTAGCTATAATGATAGGAACAATTTAACATTTAAGAGAACATTGAAAAAAAAAGACATTTCCTTCAACTAGGAGAACGTAATGGAGTGCAATGGACGGCACAAAGTAGATCAATGCTTGTAGGCAATGAGAACTCATATACACATATTGATGAGTGTAATACCGTACTAAAAGAAAGTGTAGAACCCAAAATGGAATGACATCATTAACTACATTGAATGTAACCACATAGAATTTTTGTGTCCTGTCTTGCTTAGCACCCATGAAAAATTAAATTTATGTAGCAATATCCTCTTTATTTGATTCTGAATAGAAATTGTTTCAAGAAATCAACATAGTTTAAAAGTAAAAGGTAAAAAATAATTCCCTAAAAACATAGCTGGTGGTCAAACCAAAATCATCTGTTAGCACAAAACAGATCCTATAATCCTTAAAGAAGAGGAGTCCATTATATAGTAGTTTCTAAAAGCTTACCAATGCTAATTCCCTTGACACAATCATAGCTCTCCCGTCCTGTTGCAAACAGAATGCAGAGAAACATTGAAATTCAATAAAGAGTAGTTGTGGGAGACCCTTTTTTGGGTTTGTGGGAGGGGTAGAGGGTCTTGGACATAAACTTTTACATGTGTGTAAAGTATTCCAACCAAATTTGTCAAGTTCCAACCAACAAGAGATAATTATTCACTTTTGCTCATATGAAATTAATTGCCAGGCAGTAATCACCTGGACCTAGGCATAAATATGTTTATCAATTTAACATTGTATACTATAGTAAGATAACTTTTTTGTCTATCTGGAAAATTCATTTATAGATTTTTGTTCTAAATCAAATGTACAAAACATTTCAAGAAAAGTTTTAACTTTATGAGTTTCAAAAGTTACAACCTTACATGTAGGTAAATCAAAATGAAAGTAAAATATAAAACAAGTAAATCCGAAAAGGTTGTGATTTGAAGAAGTGACATTAACTAATATTTTTTTCAAGTTATGAAGTACGCAGAATCAATTTTTTTGTTAGTTTTTTTTGCTCAGAAAAAATGCAAGAGAATTATAGAATTGCTAAAGAGGCATTGCATTCAAATTTTACTCATGGGACCTTTGACACTAATTTCTTTCTAGTTTATGTAGGCAGAAATCACTTTTTTGTTAATTTTCTTTGATCAGAAAAATGCAAGAAAGAATTATAGAACTGCTCAAGAGCCATTGCATTCAAATTTTAATCATGGGACCTTTGACGTTTGTGCTCTATAGGCCTGAGCCATTAAGTAGAAAACAGAGCCAACAACTGCCCCTGCAAGATACAACTTCAGCAGAAATTCAGATCCAAAATTTCTTCCAACCTGCCCAAAACCCAATGGAAATAGTTAAAGAGTAAATATGCTTAAAACACAGTATTTATTGAAGAAAAGCATGATAAAAGTTTATCAACCAAGTGATGGTATCTAAATTAAACTGACTTTTTAAACAAGCCAACTAGATAAGCTAGATGCTATAAGAACAATTGTAGGAATAAATGATAGAGCTACATGATGGAATCCCATGTGTCTCAAGCACAGCAAAGGAGCCGATTATATATAGAATGTACATTGTATTACATAAATACGAGCCTAGGCCCATAAGCTAAAATACATCTAACACTCCCCTCAAGCTAGCATATGCACCAAACTTGTTACAAATATAATCAATTCTAGGACTCCATAGTTATTTGGTGAAACTAATAATTGAAGTTGACAAACTAAGTAGTAATGTATCCAAATACAATTTTTACATAAATGAATTGACAATCTATTTCAATATGTTTGGTTCTCTCAAGAAATACTGGATTTGAGGCAATATTAAGGGCAACTTGGTCACTGCAAATGAGAGTCATCTTTATTTGAGTAATTGTTTTAGCTAAATAAGTTCATAAGTTGCAAAAGTCATAGCTCTGTACTTTGCTTCTACACTGCATCTTGCCCCCACATTCACCTTCTTGCCTATGGAAGACATGACGAAAGATAAAAAACCATAAGTGGAGAGAGATGAGAAAAGAAACCTATTTCTAGATATATGGCCAGAGTTGAGAACCCAAGAGCCAAGAGAGGGGAAGTGAGCGAGACCAACAAATAAAGTGTTTGTGAGTGAGCAATGGAAGTAGTGGAATTGGAAGCCTGACGTTTCTCATATCATTTATGGAAGAGAGTCGGAGGTCTAGAACTATAAGAGGGAGTGACACTAAAATCAGAAGGAACGGTTTTCAACTTGGGTAGCAGTAGCAACCGATAGAGGAGGGCGACCAAGCAAAATTGTTCAATGGTGTGACTGAGTTTGTGACAATGATCACACCTTAGATAACCTCTACCTAGTCTGCAAGAGCAATTATGGTCATCACAGTGAGATACGTATCCAGGAATCAATAAGGAGGGCAGAAGAAGGTATGTCAGGTGACAACTTGCACAACACAGAAGGTGGACCAAACATATCTCAATGTGGGATCAATTGAAGACCCCAAAATATGATCACAAACTGAAGAATACTCATCAAGAAGCCCATACTATTCCATCACCATAAAAAAAGGTTTGGTGTTGCTCTAGTTCTTAGGTAAAGGCAGTATAGGCGACAATAGTTCATTGAAGTCATGTGAAAGACCATGAAGTTTGTCCAAGTATTCTACCATGGGGCTATCCAAGCATCTAGGGACAATGATAGTCAAGATTTTGGCAAATGCCATAGAGACGTTAAGTATCATTGGTAACAACACCCGAGCTTATTCCCAAACCCAAACACAGCACAAAAGACTTACTTCAAAGAAGGACGGATAGTCGACAAGAACACTACAAATTTGGACATCAACTTTTGACCAACAAGGACAATCTTTTTTATCTATGAAGGTCGTTGTCTGAGTAAGACGAACAACATAATCTTGTCCTTAAGTCATAACTTGATATCCCAGGCTCAGGTGTCATAATTAGTTTCATGTAACTTGTCAATGGAAAATAGGACAATGACATAGTTAGTAAAGACGGAGGGTTCAACCCTGGCACCATAGAAGAAGCCATGAGCACATGAAGAGAGAGAAAACAACAGCATGAGAGAGAAGAAAGAAAGTCTCCAAAAGAGAGCGGTTAAGTAAAACGAGATTCAATCATGAAGTCGAAACCAAATTGAAAGAGAGGACATGAAGATGAGTCCAACACTGCTGATATTGGCCGAAACAGTGCCAGATGCCCCACTACAAGTGGCTTTCGATGAGTGGCAAAGAAAAAAGTGTGCTTGCTTCTAGGCGAGTGTAAGGCCGTATGGCATATCCGACAACACCAATTTTGGCAGCAAGATGGTTGCTTGGGAAGAGCAACTCTAATGGTGAGGTCATTGGTTAAAAAGTTGGCTGCAACAACGATGACGAATAGTGATAGCAAAAATGGCATAAAATGGCCAGAAACCAGAAAAAGAAGGCTTGACAGTGCGAGTTTGCCAGAAATAGGAAAGAAACACGATATTTGAAAAACAGATGGCATCGATGAGCAATGGGTCTACTGAGAGGGCACAGATTCAACTAGGCTCAAGATATCATGTAGGAATAAATGATAGAAAGTCATATGGTGGAACCCTTTTGTGTCTTAAGAACAACAAAGGAACTTGTTATCTATGCTAATAGATAAAGAGGATACCAATTTGCATAATTGCTTTCAGTGTACACATTTTGTTGTACAATTTACCTTTATTGTTTTGGAAACTACTTCTATGGATAATTGTTTTGCTATTTCTATATTAATATAACTCTAATTTTGATATTGCTTTTGATATATACATTTTGTTGTACAATTTTACAATTATTGTTTTGGTAACTACCTTCACATTATGTTTCCACTAGTATATAAAATGTACATTAAATAAATAGAAATGGGCCTAGGCCTAGTACTTTTGACAATAATTAAATCAATTTAGCATGTATATCAATGGGAATAAATCATGGCTTCAATTCTTATTGCTCTAAAGGTCTTAACACCTAGTTCTAACGTATAGTAGTAATTTAACTCCTAACACATGGTGGCAATTAAAAGGGAGAGGTACACCTATTAGTAAGTAAATATATTTTTTAAAGAAAAATGAGCATTAAATGAAGAAAAAAACTAGTGAAAAGTAATGACAAAAAATATGATACAAAAATGGCAACTTACAGTCCTTCCAAAGAAGTAGAGTCCAAACATATTGTAAACTATATGCCAGAAATCTATGTGACTAAATGCATTGGTGATCAAAGTGTGCAAACGTCCACTTTTAATATTGTCCAAAGAGATCTGTCAAAACAAGTAATTGAATGAGAAGTCTAGATGGTGTTAAATCCATACGGACAATAACATTGAAGATTGAAACAACACATTCTAAATTCCATCATTCAACAACGGGTAAAGTGCAACACCAACAATTTTAAACCTTTGATGTTTGATTATATCATTTGAAATTATCCAAGATTTAGGTATAGAGAGATGGAGAAAGATAAATGAGAATGAAACACTTATTAATATTAATTTAGATGTATTACAATATATGAACATACTAGTGGGATTTATATTGTAAAACCTACTACACTAACATTTATTTATAGTATATATTAATCAAAATCCTAACTAATTAGGGAAACAATTTATGATAAGATAACTTATGATATCTAATTCACAGAGTTAATAAGGAAATAAGGAAACTAATCCTACATAGAGGATAATCTAAGATATGATGAGATATTTTCACATGTGCTAACAAAAGTCATATTGTTATGGAATAGCTGAAATCTAACTCACAACAAAAGCACCTACACAATCGATAGAAGGAAAACTAAGGAAGAATAAGAAAGAATCATAAATAGAAATAACATGGTTCAATTGAAGTATTAATGAACTTCAATGTAAATCAATGGCAGAATCCACTATGAACAGAATTAAAACTCGAAGTTTCTCTTTTAGTAAACTCTGGCTCAACTCTTCGCTATTTTCTATTAATACAATTGAACAACAACTCCGAATAACAATAACTATCGATATAAGTTCCTATTTATTCAACATAACAACCATAACTAACTTCCGTGAAAAGTGTAAACTAACGAGAGAAGACACGTGAATTGTGCTTCCTCCTACTAAATTGAATCAATTTAGGCAGCAGTACTAGTATAAGTAAAAGCTAATAGACTAAATATTCTAGTGAGACTATCCATCAAACATGCTAGAAGTTGCATATCTTCTCCTGGACAGTCTTGTGTAGTTAGACAATCTAAGAACATTAACAAAATTTTACTTAATCAATCATTATACATACTAATCCACATGCATTAGGTATGAATTTCCTTCAAGCATCACACACTATCTCTAGACGATAAACTTCGACTTCAAAATGAGACAAGAATTAATCAAAGCTTCAAAACTCTAGGATTTTCCCTGTCTATCCCTGATAAAAAAAAAATTGCATGGATACAATTGCAAAGACACTAATGATATATTATGCCACTATAACACTATCTTATGATAAAGGTTGACTAAGAAACAATTGATTGACCCACAACACAGCTGAGACAAAGCATATCTCAGGAAATAATTTCTACTAGTGTGGCAAAATCATTCTACAAAATTTCTAAGTCAAGAAACTCACGGTAAAATTTTTTATCATGAACTTTTCATCTGCTATCCTCCACAATAGAAAAATAGCAACATTAGCTATAATCAAGCCCATAACCACGTCATCAGATGTTAGCCCACGAAGCAATGATCTCCTGCAAACAGGATCAAATATATTACTGGAATTAACATATTAGATGTAAAATTGCAAACAGATTAAACAAGCGTCATGTGCTAATAAACAAGCGTCACGTACTACAGTTTAGAAACCCTGACCTTTCTAAATTATGTGCTAATAAAATGTCATGTTCTCGAAAAGAAATCAAAGTTTAAAAAATTAAGCAGTTTTGGCCCAAGTACTTATAGAGAAGAAAACAATAAAATGGTAAAATGAATTAAGTTTATGGCATTGGCTAAATTCAACGGTGTATCTCGAATAGAGATTTCTTACAAGAATTTTGTAAACCACTGTTTGTGGTCCGCAGTACTTTTTTGGGATCTTATAGTACCACATTAATTTTAAGAAATTCATATCTAGTCTTTCTCCAGGAGTAAGAGATTTCAAAAAATTTAAGAAACTCACAATTTTATAATTTTTTTTATCTTCACTTAATTATTATATTTCAAATATTTCTACTTGGGAATTTTTTAGGAAAGAACAGTTTCTTATATAAGAAACTTTTAGTTAAAGAAACTGATAAGAAATTTTCCTTGAAGTTAAGAGTATGTCATGTAGAATCTCTCCAATGATAAAATTTCTTCATTATTTGGTTTCTTCACGCTAAAGTGAAGTAACTCGTTAAAGATGGTTGAACTTAACTTTCAGAAGCTCGAGTACAAGAGTTAATTTTAACTAGAGTGAGATGCTCAATTCATAATTTCACCATTTCGCGATCAAAGAATAACTCGGTAGGGTGACCCAAGTGAGCATTCAGCCTCGCGGTAGAGTAAAGCAAGGAATATATACTTTGTCTCAGTAAAAGAAAAGGACGAGAAAAACCCTAATTAAACCCAGGCGGCATTGGAAGAAGGAAAGACGAAGAGATAATGAAATTACCAGGAACGCCGGGAGAATTCATGATTGAAGTTGAAATTGGAGTAGTGTCGACGAAAATAATGAAGGATTGGCCTGTGATCGAGTGAGATGCTCCTGGCGCGAACTCCGAGGAGAGGGTTGAAGGCAAAGCGGCGCGAGATGGTTGGTAGGGAGAGAAAGGCGCGGAGTTTGGAGGAAAAGGAGCGGCATGAGTGAGAGTGAAGAGGTTGGTGAGCGAGGAAGGAAGAGGGAATGTGGTTGCGTTGAAGCAGTTGGGACTGTGAAGGTTTGAGAACAGAGGAGAAGGTGCAGAAGATACTCTGAGATTTGGCCTGAGGAAGATGGTGGTGTTCCACCACTTTCCGAACCAAACTCTGCATTTTCTGTTACGACTACAAAATCATTACATGAGTATGCAGTGTAACAGATCTTAAATAGCAAACAAAAGAATTACATTAAATCATTTCTTAAAAAATAAACAAAATTGAGAAAAGAATATTAGTGAATAACTAAAACAAATATATTAGTGAAGGATACAAATACTACACTGCATAATTTTTAATGTTTACACAAATTTTTCTATGATAATAAATAATATTATATTTTAGTTGTCTCACAAAATTATTTAATGCAAAATGAATTGTTATATCTACACGTAAATATGATCATACAAATGACTAAAACTTAGTTCTAGTATGAGAAAAATCTATCATATGTAAGTCTATACGCAAGAAGTGTAAAACTATAAGTAAATAAGATAGACAAAATTTAGAAAATGTGGATAATATAATATATATAAATTTATAGTTAGAAGCTCTAGATACAAAATAAGAAAAAACAAACTGAGTTTACAAAACCATTAGATATAAGTCATAAAGATACGCATTTGGAATCATTATACAAGCATTTGATCTAACAAGTTGAGTTACTCTTTTCTAAAATTATTCTAACGTTTGCGTGCCTAATTATAGAGTTTGTAGGTTTATTTTGGTGTTAGAATTTGCATGCTTATTTTTTGTTATAAAGGAGGAGAAAAATAATAAAAATTATTTTTATTGTAAACATAATGAAAATGATAATGATTTTAATATTCATTAATATGCAAACACAACTTCGCATACACATTCCACCACTATGTTAGAAGCCTGCTCAAGTGCAGAAAGAAGGAAAATTTAAAGGACATACAGGAAACCAACTTGTAATCAAATTCTCATATATATATATATATATATTTACTTTCCTTTAATATCTACCTACATCATGTGTATTTCAATAATACAATAATATTTTGCGTTTTCTTTTAGTTGCTGTCCAATCTTATTTCCTCAATTTTGTTTATTTTCTAAAAAAATTAAATTCTTAAAAAAACATAACAAAAAAATTTACATCTTGTAAAAAAAAAAAAATCATTCCCAAAACAAATAATGTTATATAAAATAAAACAGTAATTATATAAAATACACTATTATATATATATGTGTGTGTTTTTATAAACACACCTATATATTGAGTTGGCTCATAAATTAGTCGAGTTGAATTCTACATAATTCAAAATTAGTTTATTTACTTAATAAACTCATTTTTAAGTTAAGTTCAGCTCATAGATTTATGAATTAACTTCAATAAATCAAAATGCTTTTTAAAAGTATGACTCAAAATCCCTTTAAAAAAGGGAACCTAATTATGAAAAAAGAACATAAAAAAAATAGTTTTTAAAGTACTGTAAGCATAAACATTTCTGTGCTATTATCTCCTATAACAAATTTCTGTGTACATATATTGTAACTTTATTGATTTTTATAATAACTATCGTTATTTATATTTTGAAATAATCATTGATACTACATATTTATACTAACACGTGAAAATTAAGCTCTGGAATTGCTCTTTCTAAAATTATTATTATTATTATTTAATGTTAGTGGCATGAGTGAAAATAGTTTGAAAACATAATAGGAATGGTTTATAATAATTACTTATCCATTAATATAATACTTTGTACTTTTAAACAACTTTTACCCACAAGTCCCATTAAAATGATCCAACATGAAATAGGCCTAAATAGCTAATGGAAGCTACAGTGTTAGGAAGATGAAAGCATATGTTAATACTCTAGATCAAACCAATTACTTTTTGTTCCAGACCATGGGTGTTACACCGTTTAAAATGCTGCAAAACATAATTCGTAATCGAAGGACAAGTTTTGTCTTTAGACTGGATGGTAGTTAACGAGCAGTAGAAGAAGGAAATTCAAATAATGACACATTTTCCTTTATTTGGTTGAGTAAAATTAAAGGGAAAAAGAAAATTTTGACCTTTAGGAAAGAAAATAAAAAATCTTTCTTCCTCTTTCCTCTTGAATTTAACTTGCAATTTCTTTCTTTCTTCCCTCGTCTTTGCTCTCAATCAAACAGAGGGTAATGCCATAACTTGCATCCGTGTAAGTGGAGCCTGAGTATAATATGCCCCTCCTCTTGCGGGAAGACTAGTGTCTAACGGGCAAGGTGGTAGGTTTGGTTATTCATAATTTGCTGGTACGAGACTAGATTTCGACTTTTGTTGTTGTTTGTAGTTGTCTCTTGACTAATGCAGTATAGACACCGTCCTTGCTAAGAAGCTCATCATGGGTGCCACTCTCAACTATTTGGCCATCAGATATAACTGCAACGGTGTTAGCAGTTTTAACAGTTGATAATCTATGAGCAATGACTAGAACCGTTCTTCCTTTCATGAGAGACTCCATGGCATCCTGCTCCATATCCATCACCATTAGCATATTGTGCAAGAGCAAAAGCAAGTTTATATGAGCATAAGAATCGGAACCAAAGTAGTACGTTAACTGACCTGCACTAGGTATTCACTTTCAGCATCTAGGGCACTGGTAGCTTCATCCAAGAGGAGAATTTTTGGGTTCATAAGCAAGGCTCTAGCAATTGCTATTCTCTGTTTCTGCCCTCCTGAAAGCCTTACCCCACGCTCTCCAACAAATGTCTGGTATTTTTCTGGGAATTTTGATATAAATTCATGTGCATTGGCCATTTTCTGCATTCAAATTCATACCAATAATGAGCAAATGAGACCAGGGAGGGAGGTGCTTATTGCAGAATGAAGATTTAGAAAATATTACAGAAGCATTTTCTAAATCAACAGCGTCCACTTTGCCATCAAATCCATAAGCTATGTTCTCCTCTATGGAACAGTTGAAGAGTGTAGGCTCCTGACTCACTATACTGATCTGCAAAGACACGAGCAAACTGCATTAATCTAAGTTATCTAAATCACAAAAGAAAATGTAGATTTGAGGAGTCCAATTTCTTGTTACCATGAGCATATCACATTAAACCTGTAATAGACCAATCTAATTTCTCAAGCACCAAATTTTACATTCTCAGTATCAAGCTTAATTACGAGGCAATCAGACAGCACAGTAAGAAACGTAGTAGTAATAAGTGACAACATGATAGGTAAAAGGCATGAATTTAAATAGCTTTCCATCTTGACTTCTTATTAAATTAATATATCCGGATTTTATCATATATTCATCAATTCATAATACTGCAAGACATTTACTTCCCTAAAATTTAAAAACAAGACTACAAGTCTACAAGACTAAATTGGGTAAATCATTGTCAGTAGCGCATAGATGTCTTATATCAAGTTAATATGTACTGAAATGTACTTGTGCTATTCATTTGGTAAAGTGTTATAAATTTTTTGTGTTCTGTAAAATGTACTTTTGATATTCACTTGGTAAAATGTTAAAATTCATTGTGTCCTACACTGAAACAGCTGCTGCAGTGCTAAACTAAAAATTCATGGTTCATGTGTTTGACAGTAAATAGAAATAACAAAAGAAAATTGTATTATTTAAATTTGTTGATTATATCGAAAAATAAATAAATAAAATTAAAAATTAAAAAAATATATATAGACTACGGTCAACATACCTTTCTGTGTAAATGCTTGTGTGATATTTCTACCAAAGGAACCCCATTCAGTAGAATCTTTCCCTTGGTTGGGTCGTAAAATCTTTCAATTAAGTTCGCAATTGTACTCTGCACAAAATAAGAAACAAGTTAATGCGCATGATGTTTTCTCTTTCACTCCACCTTGCTTACCTTTCTATGCCTCTTCAACCTAAGCTCATTAAATAAGAACCTTGTGGAATGACAAACTCCAAAAATAAACAGCAAGAAAGGGAAAATAAAGATGTGTACTATACCTTTCCACCACCACTTGGACCAACAAGAGCGACCTTTGATCCTGGATGCAGTTTCAATGTGATGCCCTAAAGATGAACAGTGCAGGATAATTTGCTTAATTATTTACGGGATGCCTGAACATTTGTAATGCTCGAACATAAAACTAGAAGGAAGTTGTTACCTTGAGCACTGGATGACTAGGGCGTGATGGATAGGCAAACCACACATCATCTAGTTCTACTTCCCCATCTTGATCACTACAATAAAAGGCATTTAGTGCCACTTCTCATTCACAGGAATAAAAATTTCTGAAAAGGGATATATTTAATTCATGAAATTGTTCTGAAATTTGCATTTTGTAATAGAAAGGGTGAAAAAGATGTGTATGAATATTGGATTATCACCCTACCTTAGACATTCATTCTCTATATTATAAAGTTTCCCCTCTCTGTAGCACTTAAATAAATAGCGGCGACATCTATAAAGACATGTTTGATTTTCTTCTTACCTTTTTATTTCATTATAAAACTATTTTCTAAAACATCTTTACAGCAGTACTATCAATTTATCATCCAAAATTTATTAATTTTTGAAAATGGTCTCCAAAATAAGCGTTTTAAAAACCGAAAAACATAAACAGCATGGAGATGTTTTCTCATCCTCTTTTCTTTTGTTTACGCGCTGAAGGGAAAAACTTTTAAAAGACATAAATGTATTCAGGAGACAAGTGTTTACAAATGTGCCTAGGAGACAAAACAAATTTTACAAAACAGAAAACTATTTTTAAAAACAATATCAAACCAGGCATAAATGTCTAAATATTGCAAGGTCTATGTTATAACGAGTTTAACCACTTTTTCATAGGAAATACAGGATTCGAATATATAGTCAGGACACTCTAAAATCATTTAGTAAAAGATTCCAAAAGGCAAGCTCCTTCATCTGCACATCCTAGACCAAGTTCAAGGATAGTAAAATACGTAATTGGTAAAATGAGAGACAAATCCTCAATGAATAGCATAATAAATATAAAACCATATACACTCTTCACTATTTAGTGAAATTCACGAGTGACTCCACTAAATGACGGGTGTTGCCTCCTATTTAGTGGGTACCACAATAATTTCACCCCACTGTACAAAGTGTGTTGTCTTGTGTTGCTAGAATTTCTCAAAGTTATATTTTAGGAATTATATGAAACTCACCCCAGTGGACATTTACTTCCTGACTTGGGCATGGATGAGGTACGATCCAAAAGTTGAAATACCCTTCTGCTAGCACCTGCAGCTTTCATAACTACTGTATACAATCCTGACAGACCAGATATAGAAGAACCCACTACAAGAAGGTAAACGAGCTGAGTCAATATCAACACAACACAGGTAGTTCAAATACAACAGTTAAACTATCACTGAAATAAATCAAGAGAATACAACAACAAGAATCTTAACCACCTAATAGCAAATACCACGGATCGTACATACTTTCAATTGTGAATGTTTTCCAGGTTTCATTCTAATGTAAATGGGAAAAATAGAAACAGGAACTTACCCGAGAGACTGTAAAGAATGAAAGATGTAAGATCACCAGAGGACATGGCCCCCTTGATTGTCAAATTAGCTCCATATATAACAACTACAATAACTGAAAGTGTAGATGCAGCATTAAGGCCTCCAGAAAAGAGTCCAACAACTTTCTGCATTGCCAAAGAGATATATATAAGATTACAAGTTGTAAAGGTAAACAAATAAAGTTACACAGAAACATGCATCAAAATATAACTGGCTAACTCACAGCTTGTTTAAGTCCAAGATTGAGTGTTTCATCAACTTTCTCTGAGTAGCGTGTTATTTCAAAATCTTCTTGGGCAAATGATCTTACTGTTCTTATTGCACCGAAGGATTCCTGTGCAACACAGATGAAATTAATATAAGTTAAACCATATTTTCCTATTATATCTGTTTAGTGAACAAGGCATACCTCCGCAATTGATGAAGCAACTGCAGCAGCAGCTTGAGTTTTATGAGAAAGTTCACGCAGATAACGGCCAAACTTGCGAACAGCAATAGAAAGAACAGGTACAACAGCCAAAGCCAACACTACAAGAGTTGATGAGAAAGAAAGAAGTTAAGATAATGGATAAGAATACCCCGGTAAACCAGATTGGCAAGAAAACCAGTGAAGTGGATCAGTTTTCAATCTAGAAAAATTGAAAGATCTGACATTTAGAGAACCACTCAAACCAGTGGCAAAAAAACAGTTTGGACAATTTTTTTATTTGTTACCTTTTTTATCCTTTATTCAACCAACAATATATTTCTGAGACATAACAATACATGTATAAGGCCCACTGGCGCCAAATGTGGTTTGCCATTATTTATTATTTTAATATGGTCCTTTTATGCTAATGTTATATTTTATCTGATTTGGTTTCTTATCATTTTATGTTAATTCATTGCTTAACATACTGTACGATATTAAAAAATTTTATTAACTATCCCTGGTTTGACTAAAGTTGAATCATGAGTCAACCAAGCTGCCACTTGTTCAATGACCAGTTTAAGTTTTTTAAAAACATTGATTAGGATAAACATAATTGTATATTTGCATTTGTTCAATGTTGAATTACTCACAAGTTAACTTCCATGATGTTGCAAACATGAAGCTCAGACCAATAAATGCAGTTGAAAAGTTTCTCAGGGCCTCAGAAAGATTGGTAGTTGCAGCATTCTTTATGATCTGTGTATCTTCAGATAGCCTACTTAAAAGTTCTCCAGTTCGAGTAACATCAAAGAAAGCTATCTCCTAAAAATTCATCATCCAAAATAAACAAGCCTGCTCAGAGAAAGTAACACACCTAGAAGAAATGCAAAACATAAGCCATTATTGTTTTACCTGGTTTACAAGGTGACTGAACAAATTCTTTCTCAGCCGTGCAACAACCCTTTCACTAGCAGTATAAAAAAGCCAAGCTCGAAGTGCAGTGCAAATTGATCTGGAAAACCATGAAAACTCAGTAAACCACTTTGGATCCCATAAAATTCATGCGACAGATCTGAAGTCATAAGTTCAGAGTAAAAACTATTTCTATGATGAATTGGAAAGTACTCGAGCAAGGATTATACCCAAAGACAACGATCAGAAAGATTTGTAGTATGGTGCTCTTAACAGCATCCAAAGCTTCATCTTTCTCCTCTGGAGTCCGGATGTCCCTAGAGACAATGTCAATTATCTGCCCACCAAATTTTTGCTGCAGCAAGAATATTTCCATGTTCATTAGAAAGCAGGTAGAACCTTACATCCAGCATCGGTGACAGCATACGTAAATACATTCTGACAGAATATTTAGTATCTCTGTGTGTGAGAGGAACCGGAAGAGGGAGGTATTAAAAAGAGCATACAACTAAGATACTTGATGTGGCTGCAATCAAAAGAGCCACAGTACCGATCACCAACTTTCCAGCCTCAGGTTTTGCCTGCAATCAATTTCAAACAGACAAAAGAAGCAGCTTTAATCACCACAATAACATAGCACCAATTCATCCAAAGAAACAACGGCCACTTACGAGTGAAAACACTCGACAGAATCCCACATTTGCCGCCTGTAAAGTCCACGCATTAAGTTAGCAAATGCAAATATTAACATGACGCTAATGCTATGAGATGCTACAAAGAGAATTAAACGATGCGTGGACAGTAATTACCGGCACTGCGTCACCATGTTCAAGGTCTGAAACTTGACCTTCCGAGCCACCATCCCTCTTTCCTCTTCCCTGTATAGCTTCAAAAATTAATCGAGTACCACATCGATAAATGCAGTCGCAGAAATATGTCCAATGCCACGACCCTTTCTCAGGTTTTTACACTGACTGTACAAAATCCATAACCATACAATTCACCAAAAAAAAAAAAAATGCATGACCGTACCAAGAATTGGGAACTTAATTAATAGTTCCAGGGAGCAATCGTCACCGGGTAAAAACCTTAACCAACAAACCATGCACGAGTTCCTCATAGTTTGAAACCGTTAAAAAGCCGTAATCTCTCACGTAAATTTTAATCTCATTCACGCCCCAAAATGAAAATAAAAATAAAAATCCGAAAAATGACAAAGAGAGTAAAGACTTCATTCAGCTGTGGTTTCAGCTGAACACAGTTTCCATAACACAACTTACACAGAGAAAAACACGTTTAAACACCAACAAAAAAGTCTCAAAAAAAAAGTATTAATATTTCTTTTATTATTATCATCCCAGAGGCAGTGAATTGCAGTGAAGAAGCGTGTGTTTTTGAATTGATGAATAGTGTTGCAGAAGAAAAAGGAGTAATCGAAGAAAAGCGAAGAAAAATTGTGGAGAGGGAGAGAAATTGACTTACACGCTCCGATTCCAAGAGAGGGGCTCGTTCACTTCTCAATCCGTTCATTTTCAATCTTTCAACTAACCAATGCTTCTCTCACTTCCACTCTCTCTATATAGATACTAATTACACCGCCAACACCCAAACGTTACGCCGGGTTTCTTCTGTCCATACAAAAAATAAAATAAAATAGTGTTAGTTGTGAGTTAGTCAACATGCACTCTATCTTTAGAAAATTATTTTTCACATATTTTCTTTTGAGAAAATATTTGAGTTATTTTCTAATTTAAATTAAAATCTTCTTTTCATAAAATTTTACATTAAATAATTCTACAATTAATGAATACCAACAGAGACGACTTTGACTAGAGAAACTTGAATTGTCATGTTCGATAGAACAGAGAAGGTGCAGTAAGTTATATCCCTGAGGCCTGAAAGACCTATGAGCGGCAAAATATGTTAAAAAGTTATTTATTTTATTTATTATAAGCATTATACTAGTCTATTCGAGTGACCAAAAAGCATTTGTCTTTTTATATTTTATATATATACGTATAAAATATATTAGTCTTTTTCTATGATGACGTAACTAGTGATGTACATGGCGATAATGTAGATGTTTTTTTTTTTGTTTGTGCTGTCTTTATTCTCATTAATTACAATTTTTTCTTGAAAAAATAAAAAAGGAGGAGTGAGGAAAAGAATATCCCACTAGTTCAGTCCGTGAATGTGGCCCCACACTCCACGGAGGAAATACGTGGTTTTCTTTTATATATTCAATGCACGTGTTTTGATGTGGATAAACGAAAAAATATATTTGTAAATATTCGGACTAAAATAATTATTTGACAAAATCAAAAAATATTTGAGTTTATTTATTTTTTAGGGCAATAACGTAATAACATTAGTAATTATTTATAAAGACTAAATTGTATTTACTTGATATGTAATAATATAATAATAATAATAATTACTTTTCAAAGCTCGATTTTCTCTGAGACTGTTTGAAAGAAATGCCTCCAAAAAGATGATATCACATGTCATGCGGATTAAATCGTTGTTATTGTCTATTACTTACGTGTTTGTATTCGTAAGACACTTAACTTTCAAAAGTGGCTTTAAATGAAAGAAAATAACTGTTGTTTGATGTGTTTAAAGAAGCAAAAATAATCCCTGCTTATCCCATTTTAATAAATATTGAAAGTATTCTAGCGGCAAATAATTAATAACTTAATGACCAGATAATAACTATATAATTGTTATTATGTTGAAATTTTTTTATTGTTGATAATCCAAAGCTCAAACGGACCAAGTCAGAGTGCAATGGGGCCAACCATGAAAGCCGGACTTTTACCTTTGGCACCTCTATGATTTCTTTTTTGCACCTCTTGATTGTAAACACAAAAAGACCTTTTAAATATTTATACTTTTAAAAAATATGATTAAGGATGTATTAAAAGTTTGGGATTACATATTCTAAAAGATTTTATCATAACATAAATATTTAAAATGCTGTCCAAAATTGATTTTCAACGTTTTAAAATATTTGCTATTGGCTAGTTCCTAGTGATCTTGGCTGGGCTCTATCAAAGTTGTTACAAGGCCGCTCCTTATTGCCTTCTCTATCTCATTTCGCTTTAGCAATCAATCAAACCATGAAAGACTTCTTTTGTAACCTAAAAGGGGTGAAGTATCCATCAAAAATATAAAAAAACCATTATCTCATCACAACTTTTAACCATAGCAAATTCCTGAATTATATATATTAAAATTATATTAAATTAAAAAAGGTTAAATTTTTTTTAAAATTGTAAATTATATATCAAGTAAGATTTTAAGTGTAATCCATAAACTCGTTGATATTTTATTTTGATATTTATAAGGTTATTATTTCTTTCTTTAATATGTAATATTGAAGAATTAAAAATATGATGTCTTTTTAATATTTAATTAATATTTAAAACAATAAAAATAAGATACGTGCACCAATACAGATACAATCTTTACATGAAAGTGATGGAAGCTTGAGAGAAAAATTTTATATTGAGTAAAAATTAAAAAAATAAAAATATTTTAAATATAATTATAAGAATAATCAAACTCACATCTATCTATCCACTCCAATTACCATCCTATTTACCTTGTTATAAATTTATCAATTATGTAATAAATATTTTTAGACACAGATAAAATTAATAATGGAGACTCTTTCTTTCAGAAATTGACTATATCTAAAATTTTAAACTTTTTACAACTTTAGCTAATTAAGGTTGTAAAAAATTATAATTCGTACGTACAGGACTAGAAATATCAACGTAAAAGAATGGGAAAATGACATGTAAAATGGTTATGACATACTCGAAACATTGAAAACATATGAGCAAGAGGTTTCCTTATCCCTTGCTTTGTGTGATAAGAATTATAAATTAAAGAAATAGAAAAGCGGAAAATTATAAGATGTAGTTGGGCATTTCTAAAAGTTAATCATGAAGAGAATAGAGAGAGAAAAATAAAAAGTTGGTCAGCAATGTAGCATGCGTGACGAAGGTTATATAATTAAGCTATAAAATCACTGAATTCAGTGTATGATCATCATGCCTGCATCATTTTTTTCCTGGGAGGCCAAATCACTTTTTTAAGTCTCGTCTCCATTGTGGGGATAACATTTTTTTACTATATTATCTTTTTTTTTTATATATTTCTATTCTCTCTTTTTCTTCTTATAAGATTTTTCTCAATTAATTTATATCTTTTTAATAATTTATATTATTTTTTAAAATTTATGCTTATATATATGTATATATATATATATCTTTAAATTTAAAATTGTTAAAAAGTTTTAATTAATATCTATATGTTTTTATATTGTCAAATTGAATTAAGAGAGATAACTTTTTTATATTAAGAATATTTTAGAGAAAAAAAAAACAAACAGTTTTATGAAAATGACATTGTAAATATGGAAGGCAGAATTGTTGTTTTACTTTATTTCTTTTTAAATGTCAAAAAGATAGGTCTATCGGTGTTCAAATTTGTGTATGGGGTATCATATCTCATGTGGGTGGAAGTGAAAGATCTATTGCTTTGTATAGGCTATGAACTAGCATGACGATAATAAGAACTTCGCTTTTTTCCCCCTACTTTATCGTGACCTCGCAGAAGCTTTAAAATGATTGAGGAATAAGAACCTAACAATTACATATGAACCTCCCCAGAATATAGATTAAACTATGCCTGCAAAAGTTTTGCTCCTTTTCCCACCCATAAAGAAAGATGCAAATAGGATTTGAATATCCAAAGAAATTGATAATATCTCTCTTTATATGCATCAAATGCAAGTGTGTTAGTCCTTCCTTTTTCTTTAAGTTATTTTAGAATCCTTCATTTTTTAATTAGCTGATTCTCTCCTTCATAGTACTCTCTGTATTCCTTTCCGCCTTCTCAAATCACAACCAGCTACCATCCATCATTAACACATTACTGATCATCGGTATCAACCAAAATTTTATTTATAATATTCCTTTAAAGTTAAAGTTATGTATGGTAAAAAGAAAATATATTATGGTGAATTTTTTAGAAGAAAAAATATTAGTTGTCGTCTGAGAATCCTATACCTTCCCCGTGTGTTCATACGAGAAAGACTTTTTTTCTCGTTCTTCTCACATACACAAGAAGGAGGCAACAAATAAGTTAATAAAAGTTAGCAAACCAATTATGCCCTAGAAATTACATAAACTAGCTTATGAATGATTAGATTTTCGTAAATACTAGAAATATTGCAGGAAATCAAGATACAATCACGATAACACTGTTTTTTTTTTCTTAAATCTTGTAGGATTTGAGAAAATTACTCAAACTGATTTGTGATGGTCACATCGAAGGCCAGCGACAAAGTAACTCACAACAAGCCTTCACTAAGCATTTTAGAACATTGCGTACCCTAGCACCAAGTGTCGTGGTCGAGAAAAGAGCAAGCAAAAACCGTGCAACAGATCACATGTCAAGGTTGGTAAGAGAGATGCAAAATTCTGTAAAACTTTTTATGATCATGCAAACACTGCAAGTTATAGGTGTTAACATGGACGTATACTAAGATGTAAAAGACAGTTATTTAAAGATTGTATCCTTCTATGTTTATGTGTATGTTTTTTTACTGTCTAGGATAATTCTTTAGGAATCCTTGATAAAACCACGTAGAATCTTAGTCAGTGGATTGATTAAAATAATGAGATTTTCATTTCTTTTAGTTGTGAATTATATTTGATAGCATTTAAAGATTTTGGTAAGACTATCAAGATTGGTGTTTTATACTGTAAATTTCACTCGTATGGCTGGGAATCAGTTGCCAATATATTAGACTACACAAGTTCTTGAAAGATGCTAACTGGTACATGTAGGATGTTTTTTTCCTCATCAAAACAATGTTCCAATGGGATGTTGAGGTGTAACTAGGTATTAAAAATACACACGAGAGCTACTAAAGAATCAAGTCATACAGCAAGATCTTTAAAACGAACTTAGCTTTGAAAGCATGATCTATGTCCAAAAACAATCTTCAGAAACGAATCATAATTATGAACTAAACAAAGCTTCTCAATGGTGCGTTGTTAATCCTTTTACTTGAAGATGCCGCCAAAAGGAAGATCGTGATCTGCCACTAGCATAAAATTGTGAAAGAAAGATTGAGTGAATCGAGTTAGAATGAAGATTATACCAGAAGATTATCTAAATCTAGTAAGCCTCTACCTGCTTTAAGTAGAAAATTAAAGGTTAATCCTGGAACCAGATTGGTAAGTAATTGCTATGTGATTCCAATCAATCGAAAAGCAAAAATTAAAATCTGGAAAAGAGATAAAGAAATAAAAGAAGTTGAATTAAAAAATCCTGCGCCGCCTCCTCAACTACGAAAAACCTAGGGTTTTAAAAGCCTGGCTCAAGCATATGAACGAATCATCATCCTCCGCCACCCATCCAACCTACATACCAATAAAAAACAACAACAATGGATAAATTCTATGTTATTTATATCACATAAGAGATTACAAAGAACCTAATTCTGAATTCCCGTCGCACTGCATGCATATATACATGTCGATGATATTTATTAATAAATGTGTAACAATCATACTGGCCTGTTGGATGCTTCTCCAACATATGCTTTAACATGTTAAAGAAACATTGCAGAGCAAAAGTAGTTTCTTTCTAATGTGCTCTCCTCAATTTATGGACCACACAAATAATTGGTTCGGTTTTGAATATAATGAAAACGATGATGCTGATCCTATTATGACATCAAGAATTTGGCTAACTAAGGATTGTGTGAATGGGGACAACTGTTGGGATCTCGGGTAGGGCAAAAGCGGCAAATTCAGTCACTACTTTAATGCCTAAAGCCATTATTTTAGTTCTTTTCACTGTCTTAAAGCTTCATACTTAGTTATTAGAAACCTTCTTCTGTACACAAAACATGAGAGACTAGTTCTCTAGGATTTGTGCTAAGTGCAAAGTGGAATCCGCAACTTCAATGATATTTTCGTAAGACTATAACTCACAACAATCAAAAACTATATTTTATATCATAAAGATTATACTAAATTTAAATAAAAAATATAAAAAAATTAATGTTATAACCAATTAACAATTTTTTTTATAATTTATAAAACAATGGTGACTTAACATGTTAGTCTAATGAAGTGTGGATGATGTCTATATAAGGTGGTTCACACTCTTTTCATTCACCACAACTCAACTTCAAGTCTTTCTTAAGATCCTCATTCTTTGTCTTCCTCTTTCTCACCCATTCCCAACAAACTTTTGAGAAGTAAAATGTCATTGGAACTTTACTCTCTCTTTTTGCCGCTATCTGCATGCTCAACTATACTCACTTTTGATGTTTTGCTTGGTGTTATGTTCCTGGTAGCCATTTTTGGCTATTGTTTGTTTCCTGGTGGTCTTGCTTGGGCTTTGTCTAAGTTTAGACAGGGAAAACCTCTCACCCACAAACCTGCCATTCCCGGACCTTCTGGTTTTCCGGTGGTGGGTCTTGTTTCTGCTTTCACAGGGCCTCTTACTCATAGAGTCCTTGCCAAGCTTGCTCATACCTTTGATGCCAAGCCTTTGATGGCATTCTCCTTGGGGTTTACCCGTTTCATCATTTCATCTCACCCTGAAACTGCCAAAGAGATATTGAGCAATTCAGCTTTTGCTGATCGTCCTATCAAGGAATCTGCTTATGAGCTCCTCTTCCACCGTGCAATGGGGTTTGCCCCGTACGGTGAGTACTGGAGGAGCCTAAGGAGAATTTCCGCCACTCACATGTTCTCTCCAAAGAGAATTGCTGCCTCTGGCAAGTTTCGGACCCAAGTTGGAGCTGAGATGGTGAAAGACATGATGGAGCTGATGAGGAGAGATGGTGAGGTAGAGGTGAGGAAGGTGTTGCATTTTGGGTCCTTGAATAATGTTATGATGAGCGTGTTTGGGAAGAGTTATGTGTTTGGTGAGGGTGGTGATGGGTGTGAGCTTGAGGAGTTGGTGAGTGAAGGGTATGAATTGCTTGGTGTGTTTAACTGGAGTGACCACTTTCCACTTTTGGGTAGGTTGGATTTGCAAGGTGTGAGGAAGAGGTGTAGGAGTTTAGTGGATAGAGTGAACGTTTTTGTGGGAAAAATCATAATGGAGCACAGGGAGAAGAGGGCTGTTGTTGTTGGTGAGGATAGGGCCAAGGATACTGAGAGCTCTGGTGACTTTGTTGATGTGCTTTTGGATTTGGAGAAAGAGAACAAGCTTCAACACTCTGACATGGTTGCTATTTTGTGGGTAAGTTTTTCTTCATTTAAATATTTGTCATGTTCTTTCAATGATTTTATATTTGAAATGGCCAAGCCTATATTTCAGGAAATGATCTTTAGGGGGACTGATACAGTGGCAATACTCCTAGAATGGATTCTGGCAAGAATGGTTTTACACCCTGAAATCCAAGCCAAGGCTCAATCTGAAATAGACTATGTTGTTGGGTTTGAGCGCAGTGTGAGCGATAATGACCTTGTGAACCTTCCTTACGTGAGGAGCATAGTGAAGGAAACTTTGAGGATGCACCCACCGGGTCCTCTTCTGTCATGGGCTAGGCTTTCCATTCATGACACACAAATAGGTAACCACTTTGTTCCAGCTGGAACCACCGCTATGGTTAACATGTGGGCCATCACTCACGACAAAGAAGTGTGGTCTGATCCAGAAGAGTTCAAACCAGAGCGTTTTATGAAGGAAGAGGTGCAAATTATGGGGTCTGATATGAGGTTGGCACCTTTTGGAGCTGGGAGAAGGGGGTGCCCTGGGAAAGCCATGGGTCTGGCCACGGTTGAGCTTTGGCTTGCTATGTTCCTACAGAATCTGAAATGGATGTCTTCTGATTATGGTGTGGACTTGTCTGAATCCCTGGAACTCTCTATGAAAATGAAAACCTCTCTCATCACCAAAGTTGTTACAAGGCCTGCTCCTTTATACTCTTGTTTATCTCATTTCCCTTAATCAATCAATCAAACCATGACAAACTTCTTTTGTAACCTAAAGGGTTGGAGTATCCCATAATTTTACTCCTATTAATAATTAGCTATCATTTCCCATATAATCAATTTTACTTTTGCATTCATCAAAAATATACATAACCATCATCTCATCACAACTTTTAACCATGATAATTTCCTAATTTATATATATTAAAATATGAAAGGTTAAACTTATATTTAAATTGTAAATTATACATAATAAGATTTTAATATAAATATTTTAAATATCTTACAACATATATTTATGGACAAGAAGTTGCTACTTTATATTGAAATGAACTTGCAAGTCATAAAGATTAATATGGCCATATATTTGTAAAATAATGCCATATATTTACCTTCTTTCCAATTGCACTTTATGTTATTTAAAAAGTTTTGTTAATTTTCATAAATACACAATAAATTAATACTTTCAGTATAATTAACTTTAAATATATCAGAACATACATAAATATGAAAAAAAAGTCTACTTCATTTTGAAATTAACGGACAATTAAAAAAAAACGAATGAGCATATTTTTTTTTCCTAACAACACTTATATTTTTAAAAAAATTCAAATAGTTATTGTTACATACATATCTATACATAATAAATTAATTTCTAATATATTTTTTTTAATATCTCAAGTCATGTGATATTTATGTAAAAGCTTTTACTTTATTTTCAAATATAAGCAAACGGTTCAAACATACGAACGCAATGTTTAAAATTTTCATATATTGTATGAGAACAGGTAATATTTGGGCAAAACTTATACTTCATTTTCAAAGTGACAGTTCAGACCAGGGGAGGTATATCTGTTTTTTTTTTTTTGTAAAAAAAGGTTAATATTTTTAAGACTATTCCTTCCAAATAGTTAATGTTACAATATAATATAAATCTAATTTTAGTGCAAAATATTTTTCATATCTCAGGTTAATGTTACAATATAATATAAATCTAATTTTAGTGCAAAATATTTTTCATATCTCAGGACACATTATATTTACGCAACTTTCATCTTCAAATTTAACAGAAAAATAATGACATATTTATTTATTTATTTATTCAAAAACACTTTATATATTGTTTACAGTTTTTACACATAGTTACAGTTTTTCTAAGATCAACCCACACCTGCCAGCCATGTGAATGATAAGTTTTTTTTTTTTTTCAAAAATACTTCATTCTTTAAATTGTTTTAAAAGTTTAACTTCAAATAAAAAGAATATTTATTTCTAACATAATTATCTCATACTTAAAAAATACAATAAATTTAATTTGAGTATAAAATATTTTTAATGTCTCAGAACATATGACAATGCTGATGTTTTACCCACAGTTTAAAAATAAAAAATGAATGACATGTTTAATTTAGAAAAAAAATATGATCACCTGGTTCATAGGTTAATCTGCCCACAAGTACTTTTGCTTTTTTTCTTCCTTATATTTTTTAAAATTTATATAAAAAATCTTAAATATAGAAACGATGGAATAAAAAGAATAATTAGATAGATAGATGGTCAAATGCTTCAAAATTAAGTTACTGATTGTAAGCCCTGCCACACAATTGTATTATGCATAGATCATTAATAAGTATTATACTTAATTAAATTCTTCGTTCTTTACTCAGATAAATAAACTAGGTTGGTTAAAATACATGTGAAAAATAATCTTACAATCATTGTTGATTTATAGTCCGAATAAAGTATTATAGTACTAATTTTAATTTTACATTATAAAATATCTGTATTCAATTTTATATTTGTTGGAATAACAATTTTAATCTCTATTGGCATGTTCTTACAATATCTACTGGTGGCGCTTGAGTGCAAAGCTGTAGCCAAGGACACGTTAGACAAATTTATATTCAAAGTTTAATTTAATATAGTTTTTATTTTATTTAGTTTGTTACTAACTATAAAATTATCGATATAATAATTAATTATAAAAAAATTTATAATTATATGTTTAACTTTTCACTTTCAATATATAAAATCATAAATTCATCATTATCCTATGATAGGTTAATTTAAGCTAAGTTGTAATAAATATTTGAGCATTCTAGACTTATATTTAGAAATACATTCTGAAATGTGTAATATGAAATTTAATAAAATATCGTAGAATGTATATTTTAAAATATATTTTTAGATTCAAAAATACATTCCAAAATTTATATTCTAAAATGTATTAAATATTCTGAAATGCTTTTTTAGATAAAAAAATTCAAGAATAATGTATTAATATATTATATATTATACATTTGAGAATATATTTTTAGATTTAAAAATATATTATGAAATGTATTAATGAATTTTAGAATTCAAAATATATTAATACATTCTAATTTTTATATTCTTGAAGATATTTCCCCATAAATATATACTGGAATAACAATCCAAAATGTATGATTTCATTTCACTCCCTTATAGAGGTGTAAATAGGTTTAAAAACATGGAGGTGGAAAATGTAATGCCCTAAAATTTGAACTTATATAAGCCCATGGACAAGGTTTTTTTTATTTTTATTATTTGCTTATTTACAAAGTGTAACTTGTAGGCTAATGAACTGACATATACTACCTGTAAAACTAAAAAATAAAAAATAATACAAAACATAGAAATAAAATAAATAAATTATAATTTATAAGAGATACTTACATTTGACTTATCTCTAAATGAATCATTCCTAAGACATTTGTGTGGTATAATATATAGTTAAACCTCTATATCTTTCCTTTGCCTTTTTTGTCTTTTGTTTGTTTTTCATGTAAACTTTACTTATTTTAGCATTAGAAACAAGGCAGTGGCTTCCTGCACCATATCAATTTTTGACGAACACCATATGATTGAACAAAATTACTAAAATGCTCTTCTATGTTTATAATTCAACGGTTTTTGAATTTGGAATTCCAAAACCTATTTTCTGAAAAGTAAAGTTTACATTATGAAATATATTTTTTAGAATACATTTTCCGAAAAATATTTTTCAAAAAGTAAAATTTACATTCCAGAAAATGTATTCTAAAAAGTGTATTCTGAAATGTAAAATTTACATTCTGAAAACAGAAGACAACCCTTTCATGGATTTGAAATAAAATATTAAGAGCATTTCTGATATTTCGAAATTGATATAGTGAAGGTTAAAATTGATATGGTACCAGAAATAATTGCCTAGAAACAAACACCCCGGGCATAATTATGGTCTTGAATCCCCACAATTAAGTTCATTTAATCATCCAATCATGCATGTAATTGAAAAATAAGCATGTACACTCTTAATTATAAAAGTTGTATGTATGAGAAAGAAGTGAAAAATGGTTAAAAAAAATCTGAGTTACTATAGAAGTTAATTTTTTCCAAAAAATGATATATTTAAAAACCTTCATATGTAAGGTATTCTTTTAGTTATGGGCAAGTTGAATAAACAGATTTTAGTATTCAGTTTATGTCTAACCGAAATGTTGTAGGGGGTAGGTTATTTGAATCCACTTGAGAAGATAAAGTTGCCAAGAGATGTCTATGAAGAGAAGCAGATAAAGAGAAAAATGAGAAGGGATGGTGCATGGAAGGAAAGGAGATAGTTTTGGTATTTCAAAAGAGTTTAAAAGAATCGGTGTTGTGAAGAGTAAAAGGGTTAGGTGTAGATAGCAATTTTAGTGCCGAATGCCGCATTGGGCCGAGCCCTTAGTGCATATAAGTTGGCATAAGGAAAAGGCCCACAAAAGTTTTTAATTTGAAAAAATGGGATCAAAATTCATTGAAATGAACACAGCACTAATATATACTACTTTTCATGTTCACAAATTCTTATAACTATTGGGAGGGGTGAGTAGGTTCTACCAACGACGGACTTTGATAAATATTTTTTGAAGAGGTAAAAATAATTAAAAAATTAAATGTAATGATTTTAATGATGTTATCAATTTAATAATATTATTAAATATCAAATATTAATTATTTGCTTATCTCATCCACACACTTTTCTTCTTCATCCATTAGTTTTGCGTGGGAGTGAATTAAAGTCCATAATAATTAATTACCTTATCTGCCGCAAAGTGATTCTTATGTCTTAACTCTTTAGCAAAGTTCCACCAAAAGGCCAATGTTTTTTTTCAAAAGTGAATCCAAAATTTATAGTAAACAGACACTTGCGCACTACAAAATCTTCTTTTTTTTTTTTTTACTTTTTTTTTGGAATAATTGTTTATAATACCCTAATTCGACAAATAAAGAGCCATAAAAATAAAATAATTAGTGTTCGAGAGTTTGCGACAAAAAATGGATAGACGCGGCAAACATCGTTAGAGAGAGGGGAAAGTGTCGTGTCTTTACTCTTCAGTGTTGTCTTCCTTTTGTGTTCTCTTTACGTTTCATTCTTCCAATATTACCCCTACCCATTTTTAAAATCATTCATTCACTGCATTACTTTCTATTGAATTGAATAATACTGTGATGTTTTCTGCAAATTACTTCCGTTACATTCCTCTGTCAGCAACATTGGTATTGATAATCAAATAACTATATTTTTTATTCTGAAGATGGAGGACAAAGTTTTATTGAGAAACTAAAACACATTGATAATTTAAAAACTAAAAGGAATATTGAAATGAAAAAACCATATTTTTCGGAAGCAAATGCATATGGAAATAAAAAAAAATGAAGGGTTACGAAGAGGGTATGATAACAATAATGACAGCACTAAAAAAAGCTGACCTCTTTGGTAATTTTATTTTTGAAAAGACAGAGAGAGCATGATAATGTCACTCGCAAGGGTGTCCTTGATACTTGGCAACTGAAACTGTGTTTCAGATACAAGAGAGTGTTTCAGGTTGAACTCCAACTCAAAAGCCTTAACCTTGTCAATGTTGGTGGCGCTGGCTGGCTTGAGTTGTGGCTAAATATCCTTTGTGAAAGAAGCTCTGCACCGGAAGAAATGGAGTCTGTGTGGTTGTCAACCACTGGATCTGCTGCCCCCCGTGGTGGCTTCTTGGCCATCTTACTGCTGTCACTGCTCTTGTGCTCTACATTCTCTTCTACCGGTACTGCTTAGCTTTCAGCCTCACTCATATCAACTTTACTTGGGAGTAGTATCATACTTCACAGTTTCTTACAATAGTGTTGTCATGAAGATTCAGGAGCATTCCCATTTTCACTAAAACAAAAAGATGCAAAAAAAATTTTGGGACTTCTGAGATTCTCTCAACCGTTTTTAGTGTTTTTTTTATTTAGTTTTTATTTGTTCTTATCAATTGATGAGGCTGATATTGCCGTTTACTTTTGTTTTTATTGACGAAATGGCTACCATGTGGGGTATTGTTGTGTACTGGCTCTCTTTGTAGAACTATAGACAAACCCAGTTACACTCTTCTTAAAGTAGCGTTCATTTGGTCATTATATGGGGATGTGACATGAGTCTCTTTTCAACATCTTTTGAATGAAGAGGGAAAATGGGAAATGCTTTCTGTTTATTTTCTGGCTTGAAGAAAGTGTGATGTTGCCATAGACAGGATACAAACTACTTTTTTGGAGGCTTCTGTAATGTACACTTGAGAAAAAATGCTGTGAAATATGTGGAACTTTGATCTATAAAATTGTTTGCTTTAAGTAATCTTACCCAGAATTTTAAGTCTTCAACTTTTCATGGTTGTTCAATGATATACAGAAGCCTATGATGCACTTGATCCAACTGGAAACATTACAATCAAATGGGATGTCATAAGCTGGACGCCAGACGGCTATATTGTAAGTGATCATCACTACTTTCATAACGGCAGAAAATACTTGGGAAAACATCATATTGTGAGTTTTGGCATTTAACCTGAAAATTACTCTGGAGTAAGAAATTAGAGCTGTATAGGAAGTGCATCTAAGTTTTCTCCTATGGTTAATTGGTTACTATTTTTTGACATATTGTAAGATACAAGTATTTAGAACCAAACAGTAAATGTGTATAGGTTGTACCAATTTTTTTATTAGGTCCTGTATTGTCTGTTTCTTTAACATACCAAAATTTTCTTGCTTTTACAGGCTGTTGTCACAATGTACAACTTTCAACAGTATAGGCATATTCAGGCCCCTGGATGGATACTGGGGTGGACATGGGCAAAAAAGGAAGTAATTTGGAATGTAATGGGAGGCCAAACCACAGAGCAAGGGGACTGTTCAAGGTTCAAAGGGAACGTCCCTCATTGTTGTAAGAAGGATCCAACCGTCGTGGATTTACTGCCTGGAACTCCCTACAACCAGCAGATTGCGAATTGTTGCACTGGGGGAGTCCTAACCGCATGGGCCCAGGACCCTGAACATGCAATAAGCTCATTTCAACTCAGTGTTGGTTCTGCAGGAACAACCAACAAAACGGTCAAACTGCCAAGAAATTTTACCCTCAAAACACCAGGGCCTGGCTATACTTGTGGCCCTGCAAAGATTGTGAAACCAACTAAATTTATTACCAAAGACAAGAGGAGAACCACTCAAGCATTGAGTAAGTCACTTCCAAAATGCATTGATTTGTAACTTTACATATATATACTTGTTTCTTTCTGAACTTATCTGAAGAACAAAACTGTAGTTCTAGATGTAATAGATGTACACATTAGACTTTATTCCATAAACTTTCTCTCTTACAAAACTGAAGTGACTTTTTTATCTGATTAAATCTGTAGGTATAGTAGTGCACCTATCTTATAGGCTGGTATTGTTGAATTACCAGAAAGAGAATCCAATTTTCCTTCGTAGCAATATTTGTCTTCATTGATGAGATGACATTATTAGCTTTTAGTCAAACAAATAATAAGTGGTGATGTAACTGGACATAATTACTTATGCATTATACATTGACCAGAAAAACTATGAAAAGCAAGTTTTAGTTTCTCAGATTTGGTTTAAACCCAATCTGAATATTTGTTTGGCAGTGACCTGGAATGTTACGTGCACGTATTCTCAATTCCTAGCTCAGAAGACCCCAACGTGCTGTGTTTCTCTTTCATCCTTCTACAACAGTACAATAGTAAACTGCCCTACCTGCACCTGTGGTTGCCAAAACAAAACAGAACCTAGCAGCTGTGTAGAGTAAGTCATTGATTTATCATTCTTGTGTAAGTAAAAAACTGTCCTCTGATATATTTTTCTGAACTTTTCTTACAGTCCTAATTCCCCACATTTAGCTTCAGTTGTATCACCACCAGGCAAAGCTATAAATACACATCTGGTCCGGTGCACCAATCACATGTGTCCTATTAGAGTGCACTGGCACGTGAAACTTCAATATAAAGAGTACTGGAGGATCAAAATCACAATCACAAATTTCAATTACGTAGTGAACTATTCACAATGGAACCTTGTTGTGCAGCACCCGAACTTTGACAATGTAACGCAGGTTTTCAGCTTTAACTACAAGCCGCTAACGCCTTATGTGGGCTTAAGTAAGTTCTATCTTACACTATCATATAGTCTTAGATAAACTTGTGAGCAAAATATTCAAATTCTTGTATGATGGTTTTTGGATCTGGTTTTGCAGATGATACTGGTATGCTGTGGGGAGTCAAGTTCTACAATGATTTACTTACTTCAGCAGGGCCCCTCGGGAATGTGCAGTCTGAGCTCTTATTCCGAAAGGACAAATCAAGCTTTTCTTTTGATAAGGGATGGGCTTTCCCTCGAAGAATCTATTTCAATGGAGACAACTGCGTAATGCCACCTCCTGACGCCTATCCATGGCTGCCGAATGCAAGTTCAAAACTAGTTTTCTCTTTACTAAGCACAGTTTTTGGCACTTTAGCTTGTGTGGTCATGTTGTTTACTTAATCATGGAGAATCTATATATATGGAACATAAAGGCGTCATCTTCTCTTCTGAAGTTACCAAGTTATCTGCACAAGATTGCTGAAACTGAAGTCATTCACAAGGTTCATAATATGCATGGAACACCGGGATATACATGCTTGCCACAAGAATTCTGTCCTGTTATTTACTTAGAAGGGTGGATTTTTATTCCCGCGTGGTGTATTTTTGTAGCTATTGCGTTGTAAAATTATTTAATCGTTAGTTTTTCTTTGTTCTTTTTTGCTCTATAATGTAGACAACTGATTTCCTAGCATTTTAATGAATTCAAGCATAAAATTTAGTTAGCACCCCCTACACTTTTCTGGAGTGCTTTTTCTTTTTATAGTTTTATGTATTAATTATCTGTGCTCATTCTGGCTTCAGTGTTTTATCATTTGTACGTGCATGACCATTATTTGATATTGCTAGCTTATCATAGTTCAAGCTCGTTCATACTCATCATCTCTTTTTGTTTTCGTAAACAAAAACATTGGTTGGTAATTGGTAGTCATCCTTGTGTGGTGTACGTGGTTGTGGAAGAGGACTAGTATTTGAAGGTTTACGTCTGTGCATGAAAATGGTAAATGCCATGAATACAGAGTGGCACCTAGACTCGTGACATTGGTACGTGCTTCCAGCGTTGAATTTAGTGACGCGCTTCTCAACGAGATGAGTGAGTTGATCTGGCAAGTCCCTATTCCGGTTCTCATTCATGATTATGACTTGCTTGTCCCATCGAAGTGATGTAAAGTTACTTTTTCAGAAAATATGTATAAAAATATATGTTTCTAGCTTCCACGTTCCAACAAGAACAGGCTGGTTTCCACAGTATCCAACTGTGCTTCTAATGTTGTTGCTCAGAGCTTTATATTTTGATCGAACTATAATTTTAATAGAATAATAGTAAGACACGTAAAATGTTACACCTAAAGTTTGTCTTTATTATTACAATACCGCTGCAGGATTAACATTTCAGTACGAGAAAAAAATGTCATTACCAAAGTTGGCACGAAGTCGAACGTCAATTCTAGTAAACAATTGTCGTGGTTTGAAATGTCTGTGCCATGACAAGCATTTTTTCATACATCCAAGGCTTTTGTTTATTACATCCAGATGGATATATTACACTTGGGACAATTGCGTCCGAACCAATATCATAGATATAGCCCCTGACGTGTTTAGTTAGCAACAGATGAAAATAGCACCATTTGAAGATTCAATTTCACTGTGGCCTACGTTGTCTAAGATGACTGGCCTAGCTGTGTCTGTCACATGCTGCACAACCTGTTTCCTGCAAGAAATACAAAATGAATTTTTCATCCTCTAAATTCCGTTTATGTACATGTACTTCACAGAGGGAAAGCAATATCTTGAATCACTTGATCACTAATTAATCATTACACAACATAGAATTAAATATTAACAATTTTTTTGGTAATTGAAAAACTTAAATACATATCATGCAAGTGAGACACCGTTTCCCTTAATCGTTTAAGGGGCTGATGACTTGTTTGTTTTGCTAGAGACCCAAAAGAGATGGTGTTTGTTGACATAGTTTAATTAGTCATTTTAAAATAGAGCCTTAAATGACAGCCCCAAATATCATTTTTCCATTTTCCTGGAAAGCAGAGGAATGAAGGAAGCATGATATAGAGCTAGTGCATAGTGTAGAGTGCTAACCACAAGTTTACCTGCGGCAAAGTGCCAACTTAGTCTGCATAGAGAAATTAGGTCACCAAATTTTCACAAAACAGGAAAACGTACCTCTTCCAAAGCATTTTATGTAATCCGCAGAGTGCAAGAAGAATCATTCTCTTGCTTCACCTGCAAGGATTGCCTCTCATGCTCAACTCGCTGAAGCTGTGATGACAATTGAAGCAAGTCGATGGTTGCACCATCTTCGCAGGAAAGTCTATCCTTCACATTCATGAATTCTGAACCATGGAAGATACCATCTGGCATATCAAAGTTTACAATATCATTATGGTCTGGTATTAACACAGGACTGAGATGACTTCCATCTGCATGATTTAGTTCTGAAGGAAAACTATCCGACACCCGGCTTGAAGAAGTCTGTGAGCTTATTCCTATCTTTTCAGAGACCTGACTCATGCTGTAGTGGTGGCCATGACTGCTTGGAATAACCAAGGAGTGAGCCAAGGGAATTCCTGATGATTGGCTTGAAGAGTTCTGGGATTGAGATGACAGAAGAGAGAGAGCACAACAAGAGTCTGAAATCCCCGATAATCCTTGAACAGTTGATGCTGTATCGAAAACATTGAAGTCCTCATTTCCTATGGTGTCCTGGAATAGTGGCCTTAACCCAGAATCTTGTGCCCCGAGGGCAGGTGGATAGTGGCCATTGCTCTCACAGAAGATGCTTCCTGTGGTGGATGTTGCACAATTTTCATGAAGAAAAGGAAATTGTTTTCCGTTATAAGATGGAAATAACGATCTTGACTGAGGATGTCCATTGGATACTGGCACAGAAGAAAGATGCCTAAAACCAGCCCCGTGTTCTGCTTTGATATGTCGCCAGAAGCCACTCATACCATATTTCTCAGAACGCATGACCCCACTAGGAAGCATATCTGGGCGGATAAAGGATGATGTTAGCATCGTTCCCTGGAATCTAATATCTGCAACCACATGATCCTTATCAAATTCAAACAACTTTACTAATATCAGATGGCTATAAAAGTAGAGAAAACTTCCTTCAGGGAATCAGTTCTTACAACTTACAAGAGTCGTGAAACCATCTAAAATTAACTGAGTAAAGGAAACGGTTCAAAATACGATTAAGGAACAAAAATAGCTTTAGAATTTAGGCACGTCCCATGCAGTTTAAAGACCAATTCAAGAGTTTCTGAATATTAAAACAACTAGAAATTTTGTAACACACTTTTGATGTTTTAACACAATTTTGTACCAATAAAGAAGTTTATTTCATTCCATGAAACAATTAAAAAAAAGTTAAAACAGTAACGTTCTACTCTCTCACTGCTTCATCTCTTTTTTCACCCTTGTTAATTAGAAACAGAAATGAGTGGCAACAGTTGAGCTATATCATAGAATATAAAGGTTAGCATATGGGATAAAAACTCATAAGTTATTTCCAGTTGATTAGGCTTCATGTTGATGTTAATGACTAATCAAAAGGGAGATGGATGTGTGACACCTGTGGTACATGGTTTTAGTCATGTGAAGGAGGAGAGGTGGACCAAGAAGGACATTGGAGAATTTGTCAACAGAGATCTCATGGTAAACAACATCTACGAAATTTTGGTTTTAAAGTCCAAAGACATTGCGTGGTCCATATAGTCAACCTCACCTAGCTGAAGGACATTTCCCCTAAGAGATAACACCAATCTTTTGTTGAACAATTCACTTAACGTTTGCTAACAAAAGAGTCCAAATTAAAACTAGTTTAGACAATGTACCTCAAAAATAAATGAAGTTAGTTTACAAAAGGTCAAAACATAAAATAAATGAAGAATAAACATTTTGAAACAAATGGGGCTATGAGATGACACAGCATATCTTATAGATATATATTCATCAGGTAAATCAACATTTGAAAATTCACATTTATTCTGTTGGGTGGGTGACAAAGCAGGATACCAATTAGATTACCTCTAGAATATAATATAAGTTGGACCACATTACATGTTTTGAAGTGTGGCTGTTTGAATACAAAGAGTTAATATTGACACTGACATCAGAATGAAACCTGACAGAAATCTGTATGACAAATGTACCACAGTATGGAGGGGAATCAAAATGAGAAGTTAAACAGAAAGGCGAACAAAAACTTTGAATCATTTCTGAGGCTGTATGGACGATTACATGAAGCCTTGGGAAAAGGTAGAAATGGACAAGAAAAGAAACCACCTTTTCAAAGGCGTGCTTCTATATTTTTTAGTGCCAACAGAGTTATAATTAAGCAGTCAATCACATGAAATTTAATCAATGAAGAATGCGAGGTTGAATGTGCATGTGACCAAAAGTAAGATGAGAATTTAAGAGAAAAGGGTACTGTAGGAGAGAGGAGTTATATCATGAACTATTTTAAGAATATATTATTACCCCCACATGGCTGAAGCAACCTCCCAGACTTTCCGGGGTGAATCCCCATTTGTGGCTTTCTTCTACGCTCATTATGACCTGCAAGGCGTTTACGGCAGCTTCGCTTACCATCATCAAATTCAGCCAGCAAATGAAACCTGGATCATATACTAAACATTACACAAAACTGTATATCTCAACAACACAGCTTCTCATTTCAAACTTGTCCATTATGAAGTAGCAAAACTAGTAACCTTAACCATATACAAAGGGGAAAGGAAAATTATGCGAGCCAAAGCAGATAAAGCCTTTAAAACCAATAGTATCACATAAAATTGAGTAGGTAAAGAGTCATGTTCAGATTCAAATAGGCACAAAAAAGAGACAAGCAATAGTAATACATATTTAGCAGCTTGGAATTGTAAGATGAACGGTTGAAAACTTGACCAACCTACTACATTGCTGGCAAAACCTTTGCTCAATACCATTGACTATAACGGTGGCGGTCTTGGAGTGAACCTCACACACCTTGTGCCTCTTGTGGTAATCTTTACAGGAGCTGAGATCCTTGTTACAGCCATAGACTTGGCAATATGCAGTCTGAGAGTGAACCCCCGAAACTCTGGCTCTCTTAGGAGGCGTTGATGACTCCGAAGAAGACAAAACTTTGGAAAACCCCGGATCAATGGCATCTCCATGGTCAGCAAATCGACCCAGTTTCAAATCAATGAGGGAATTTGAGTTTGAAAGCTTGGAATTTGAGTCCCCTCTTTGAGAAAAGCCACTTGGGGCATCCACAACGGTTCCAGTGATTCTGTCACTGTGTTGGTGTTGGTGTTGCCTATCACCATCCACCTTTCTGCTTGAAACACTGGCAATTAGATCATCGGACAAGTGTTTCCCCAACATTTCAGGAAAACCCAATTCCTCAAAACCTTGATTCTCAATGGCGTGCTGACCCAAACCCAACATGTCGTTGGAAAAACTACAAGGGGTTTTGAGTTCCCAGCCCAAGAAAGAATTTATGGTCCTCCCGAGAGTGTTGGGAGGGGATAGTGCCTCATTGGAGACACACTCCTTTTCTTCAGGGACAAAGCTCCAAGATTCCATCACATGCAAAAGAACCAGGGTAGGTGCAAGACAATTAGACAGGACCAAACAACAATTGACTCTTGAATAGTATCCGAACAGTGTTCCTAATTGGCTATGGTCAGGTAGAGCTGGAATTTGGGGTCATGTTGGCTGAGTTGAGCAGAAAGGTAACCACTGAAAAAGCATTGTTTTACATTACCCAACAAAGAAAGACATGAATTTACTCTCCCAAAGCCATGAGGGTCTTCGATTTTGGAGAAACCAAACGGATTAAAGGAGGAAAGAAGAAGCCGCGAGAGAAGAAGCAGAAAGGGACAAGGTGTGCGAAGAGCACGTGAAAAAAGAAAGGGGAAAGAAACGTAGAAGAAAACAAATAGGTGAATATGGTGAAGACAAAGAGGGTGTGAGGGTGCCGAAGCAGAGTTGAAGGAGGGAAAAGTAGAGAATCGGGAAAAGTATACTGAAAGAGAAAGAGGGAACAAGAAAAGGAAAGGCAGTGTCTGAGAGAGAGTTTGGAAATTGCAAAGAGTGGAAGATGGAAGTGAAGTGGAGTGAAGTGAAGGTGAAAGAGGATTTACTCAACTGGCTTGCAAAATTGAAGAGATTGGAATTCTGAGTTGCTATTTTTAGAGAAAGACAATCAGAGTGGACAGCTTTCCACCATGCTAGCTACCACCCATTCACACATACCTAAGTTCAGTGAAAGAGAGACATTCTTCTCCTCTCCACCTCTTATTTAAACATTTTACATTTTTCCCCACTTTTCAATTTCATTTTTATTCTTCAATCCACTCTTCCTTTTTTACTGCTCCTTCAATCCAGCAAAATTAGTTAAATCACAAATTAAATTAGCACAAAAGTTATATCACATTTCTTCCAAAGTACAAAATAGTACCAAAAGCTTTTACAATGTTCAAAAATAAGAAACAACTCTTTAAACTGTTTCTCCAGAAGTCTTCATCAGTTTTGAATCAGTTCTATATCCAGCCTTCATTTGTTTAGTACCAATGAATGTATCCAATGCTTGACCAATTCACGGTTTATTTATTACTCACTTTGGAACTTTATAAACAAAATCAATATACTTTGTATGCCATTACAGTTTGTATTTGAAGCTAGATATACATATTAAAACAGGTTAAATATAAATTTTATGAGTTTAATAAGACTGATAAAAGAAATAAATTAAACTGAAAAGGGAAATATAGAAGAAAATGAAGGTGGTGTTGATGAAGAGTGAATGGCAACTCAGCATGGAGTTAATATGTTGGGATCTATTAGACAGGACCCATTTTTCTGATTTACCCCTTTTTCTGACACGTGTTTCTTCCATTCATTATCTTTAACTTGTTGTGCGCGTGGCAGCACGCTCTTGGGATGAGAGTGAGATAGGAAGCAGGCTCCACCACGGAATGGGAACGCAACACTTCCTCTCCCACAACCACTCCCGTTACCTCTCCTCAAATGGAAAATTACATGTCTTTTTCCAAACTCCAACTTTCTCTGCAAAAATAACACTTCCACTGTTCATATATTTTTCTATGCATTATGATCCACTAATTTTCTTTCACACCTATTAATTACCTACCATCTTCACCACCATATAAGGAAAACATAAATCAAATCATCACAGACATCTACAAGACATCCTTACATTAAAAAGAACACTTATTTCCGTTAAATTTTTGAGTGTGTTAATATATCATCACTGTAGTCACTGATGATCCAGGAAGTGCGTAAGCAATGAATCCTTCACTGCTCTGTTCTGTTTTTCTTTTTTAGTTTTTGATTGGAATGAGTTGTCGGTGATGATATTCCTTTTATTTTTAAGCAACGTATAACTTGAATATAGCGTTTCTTTTTTTACAACTATTTATATCTCTTGAAACTAGTTACATTATTGATTGAAATCTGCGTCAATTAGTAAATTTTACAAACTAACTGCGTCCTTACCCTCTAAGAAAAATTGTCACGTTGGTATTATTCTTTTTTGCTTTTAAATTGGGAATTTCTTAATGAAAATAATTTTAATCATGTGTTCAGAATGCGTGAAAAAAATAAAGTTCATATGTAAAGAATTACAGTGCAAATAGCTTTCATGCTACTGTTTAATCACAGATTGTTATATATAAATTTATTGATTTTTATGACAACATCTTTAAAAATCACATTAATAATGATTTTTAATTAGTAGTTGATAATATAGAAATTATATCCCAATGATGCGTAAAATATTAGTTCAAGTTTCTATGTGGAAAATTAATTGTGAGCACAAATATACTTTGGGTATCTATGTCCTTAATTTGAAATGTTTTCTTTATCATGTTATTCACTCTTTATTAGTCTATACTTAAATTCTAGTATCATTCTCATCAATAAATGGAAAAACCTTTTATCAATCAAAAATTCACCTATCATTAACTAATTCTTTATCTTAAATGAAAAAAATGTCATAATTAGAGATTAATGTTTTAGAAGATAATGACATTTGGTCTTTATTTTTTTACAAAAAGTCAAATATTGTATAGGATATAAATAGATTTTTAATTCAAATAATAAAATATTGATGACTCAATTGACAGATACAAAACTTCCATTGGTACTCAAAAGCTCTATACAATAATATGAATTGATTTTTATCATTAGTGATTGAACTTATTTTTATAATAGTCTTTTAGTTGTTGTAGTAAAAAATTAGAGCCTACAATAATTATATATTAACAAGTGCATTTTTAAATGAGACGAGTTATTTGAAGAAGTAAACCCATATATATTCTATTTCTATAATATTGGAGATATTATATATAATATTTTTTTAGCTTGTTAATGTGTTTACTGCTATACATAACTTTCACTTTTTAATAAATTATTTTATTTTTTTCTTTTAAATAGTTTTTCTTAATTTGGTAAGTTCTTACATGATTTAATGTTATTTCATTATTTCACCCCTCCTTATTATATTAATTTCATAGACCTTTCAATTCATTCAGAAGTAGTTATCATTATTCTCATTCGTGTACTCGCGATAATACATTTATGTAGTTGGAAATTGAGTTTCCTAAACCTCATTTAAATTCTATTATCAAATAGAAGTTTCTAAATTTACTATCACATCATTATAGTTTTATATTTGTAAGTCATGTTAGGACTTCATTAAAAATACGTCAATATCAAGTAGATAGAGTACACTCTGTGCGTGTGTGAAGAGAGACACTAGACTCCGACTCCGTAGACGCAACACAAGGGCTTTGTTCTGTTCTATTTTCATTTTACATGATACAAATGCTAGCATTTGTTTTATAAGAAACAAATCACAACATTGTTAGCACGTCATTTATATCTGATAAAAAAACACAATCATATAATATATGAAGGAAGAAGGTACAGAGAAAAAGAAGTACAAAGTGAATTGCCATTTTGATGGAAGAGATTTAGGCTAAGAAGAATTAAATGGAGGAGGATTTGATTAAAAAGATGGTGTTGGTGGAAGTATTATTACACAGTGATAATAAATATCGGAAGGGTTGAGTTGAGCCGAGTTGAAGGGTTAGATGAAAAAACATAAATGTTTGAGACGACATCTCTATCAAGTAGCTAGTGGGCATGTTGGGGACACTGTCTAGGTAGCCTACAAGGAATTGAAATCCATGGATTGGTTGGTGTTCAGGAAATGACAAGGTGGATGGCATGGCATGGCATGGCATGAGAAAGCAAAAGACAAAGATGATTGTGGGGGAAAATGGAGGCTAAAATTGGCACTCAAACACCATACTTTTTGGTGACATGTGGAACATTATCATATATAAATATGCCCAAGTTTCTACGTGGTCTAATATCTAACAATACTATGGTGGGGGCTTGGTGAGGAACCTACTGCACCAACTCTGGAATTAATCCATCTTCATCATCATCACACCATCAAAGCCATGTCATAACCCAAAATCCATGCTTTTCTTCCTAGAAAGTTGTTCTCAATCCTACCACTCATGTGTATGTGGTCCCTGTCTTTTCTTTTCTACCATTTCCCACACACAACTGTCATTTTTTTTTCCCTTTCTACCCACAATTTCAATTACTCCCTCCAATGCTTCCATTTCCCTTCTCGCTTTCTGTGCGTTAAATTGGTCAGAGACCCACCAACCCAAATTAACCCATTATTAATCAACTGTTACTTTTGTCTCAAATAGGGGGATTTCATATTCTTTCTTTCTTTCCTCTTCGGGATTCGGTTACCCAAATCACGTTTAACAGTTAACCCTGCACAAGTAAGTTTGTCTGTCAAAACCAAATTGTTATTGGATTGTTTCATTCCAATTTGTGGGTTTTTTTTTTTTTTTTTCCCTCCTTAAATGTAATGTACTTAATTTTAAAAATGGAAATCTCAACACAAAAATCGAAAAAATCAATAGTTTAATACTTAAAAAATAAGGAGGAAAAAAAAAAAAAAAAAACCCACAAATTGGAATGAAACAATCCAATAACAATTT
>Ga0099824_1000341_pt1 | contig 51296 bp, 33 predicted proteins | sample SiratrowhiteBW_FD_76837 | JGI IMG/M metagenome (GOLD analysis project Ga0099824, IMG submission 76837) | Root nodule microbial communities of legume samples collected from California, USA - Siratro white BW | ecosystem: Host-associated > Plants > Roots > Nodule | place: USA: California... | reverse complement strand
TATGTATATATATATATATATATATATATATATATAAATCATTCACTAACATTGTACTTCAAAAGATTTCCCTCCCCATAAGGAATTAAAACATACTAATTACATTTACACACACACATACACACACACACACACACACACACACACATATATATATATATATATATATATATATATATATAAACAGAATAAGAGTTTTCAAAAAGCTTTTAAAACTGCAACTGACTCAATCAAGAGCATCTTTCACAGTATCCTCTACAACATTACTTGCTCCCGTGTATAACATGATCATCGCAGATAGAAACAAACACACAACACAAACAAGAAAGGGTAAGCTAGTAATTCAAAATATATCAAATAATCACATGTATACATCATTTAACACATAACAATCAATTTACAACATCTATCATCCAACTTAAGACATCACATAATATAGACAAACTCGATTCTACTTCCAAAAGACTCATACATTGTATAGACCTTGAGATTTGCACCCGTCATACTATCCACAATTTGTGTGTTTCATATCATCACTATTAACCTCATATAACAAGGTTAATCCATATGACTGTCCTGACCAACCCTCTTTCAAGTTGTAGTTTCAGTCATATGAACCTCCTTTGACTCTCACCACCTAATAATAATATTCATCTATTTGAATTTTTATTACTAGTAGAGTTAAGATATCAATTGTTAACTAGGCTCTGAAACAATGCACATTCTATTACTTCTCAGCAAAAATGTTTTCTTTCCTGAAAACACTATGTTTACACATCACATACAATTCATATCATACATCATCAATTTTTATTCATCTATTCATTCACTTTCCATTTCAATTCCAATAATCTCGAGAAAACTTCATCACTTTATATAATTACTCAATATCAAATACAATTCATCAATCAAATATGCATAAAGACATATCTACAAGTAATATCTATCAAAGTCTTATCACAAGTAATATTCAATCCATTAAACAACAATCAAAAGTTCTCACATAATACTTTCTAACATCATTACTCAAATCAAATTAATTAATCACACCAAGTCAAGATAAACAATTAAACTCATTCAGTTCATAAGAATCTGTCAGACCTGCAAGAAAAACTTGAGTACTAAAGTCTTCTATCCTAGAGTTGTATTTAAAAGTAACTAACTAGTATAAAAACAAGTTACTAACTTTCCTTGCCTGAGATGATGATCTCTACAACAGTTTCTCCAATACTTGACAGAGATACTAAACCAAAATTCTAGGAATCTAGAATAAGTTATCATATCAAAACTAGATTTCAGTATAATCTTAATTAAGTTGAGAAAAATACTTTTATCAATTGTCCCTACTAAGATTAATGAAAAACTTAAAAAAATAAAGATCTTTAGAACAAATAAGAGATTATGATGTTTAAGATTTTGACCTGTTAGAAATTATTCTAGACATCTCAGCTACTACAATGCTCGATTAAATTTTAAAATAGATGAAATATGAAATGAAAAATTGAAAAAAAAAAGTAGAGAACTTACAAAAATGAGAAAGAGAAAAAGAAAAATAGAGGTGTCGGATGTGTGTTTTTATTTTTAAACTTACTGGCCTTTATAACACTTAAATTTCCCAAATAATTAATAAGAGTTATCAACTATATCCAGTTCAAACTAGAGTTATGAATTCAACTCAAATATCCACTTAAATTAAATTCAATATGTAATTGAAAGATTATCTGTCTTACAAAATAAACAATACTTTAAGAACATTGAAGCCTATACATTTAAAATCAGAGAACACTAAATTTCAACTAATGAACCAAGAATATAATTAGAAATCAACCATGAAATCTAGAAAGTAGTAAAAAATAAATAAAGAAAAAGTAGAAATTTAGATTGCATGTTGGAAAATTAAAGACAATAAAGAGAAGAATGAATTTATTAAAAATTAAAATAGAAGTTGAGTTGAATGGAAATTGAAGTTACTTCAAAGTGTAAAGAAAGCTTTAAAAAAACTATGAAAGTATATAACAACTGGAAATTATAAAAGATAAAATCTAAAAAGTGCACAGAGAAATGAAAATTCCTCTTATATATAGTATAAGACCTTAAGTAGTTGAAATACCTCTTAATTATATACAAATACATACCACTCAATTATTATTTCTTTTATAAAATTTGATATAAATATATATATATATATATATATATATATATGTATGTATATATAATTATAATTTAGTGATTAAATAAAAAATTACATTTTATAAAAAGTTATTAATAATGTAACAATTATTTTAAGTTATATCGATATAACTCAGTTATTAAATTAAAAATATTAGTTTTATCCATTTTTAACAAGACAAATTTAGATAATTCACAACTAACTTTTATATATCATCTACATTTTTAATAATTTATATTTCTAGATAAATATAAGGTAGGTTTGGTCCCACTTCTTTATAAGAATTTTTAAAATAAAAATAAATTTTCCATAAATTAAAAAATAATTTATTGCATAAGCTAATATAGAGAGACTTTAATCTATAATTTCTATAAATTAATTTTATCTTTTACAAACTAATTCTAATTTATAGAAAAAAATATTTTGATTTTTTTTTTAATTTTCTCACTAATACTTCACAGAGTTTTATTTCAACCTGCCTAATTAACCTGATTCAAATCAAAACGACAGCCTTGTATCCTTTCTCATCTCCCCGAATTACACTGTTGTCTTGGCGACCGTAGAAAGGGGCAGTGCAGTTCTAAGGTGAGTTTTGCTTCTTCGTTCTGTTGTTCAATGTTGGTAATAACTACAGAAACAAACAACAACCTTTGCAAGATTGAATTTTGTCTTAAACTCACAACGAAATTTTCATTTGGGTTGTAAACTTGAAATATTTCTCACTTCACTGTCACACTCTAATTTCCTCAAAGGTGGAACAGTGTTTATTTGTTTTATTTGTTTAGTTCAATGCAACAAAATGTGTTGTGTTAAAGTTCAACTGTTATGCGAGTGTATGTGAGTTGGTTCTTTATGTGAGGGTTTGTGGATGATATATTGGACCATCTTTTATTTGTTTTTTAGTCTCTCCTCTTTTATGCAATTTTCAATGTTTGTTTGTTTGCTCTTACAACATCCAGCTTCAATCTTGGGAAATTGATGATGAGCCACCTTGTGAATCTTCTCCATGGAAGTGTTCTTTTCAACAAATTATATTTCAATGACTTTCCCAAGTTGTTCAAGCAAAAAAGATATTCTCATACTGGAAAATTTCCCAAGTTTCATGAGTTTAATGGAGCCCCATTGCCTTTGCAAGGTTGTTTTACTTAAGAATTGTTTTTTTTTTTTAAATTTGTTATTTGTTTTCTGGTACTGTGCTTTATTTGAAGTTTAGTTTTGACAGGCAGTGGGGACTTAACAAATCATGTTGGGAACTTGTTTAACCATAAGGTAAGATAGTTAACAGGTCCTTTTTTGTGCCACAGAATTGCGTTCTGAATCTGATGATATTTCACCATTCTAAGATTCAATCTGTTATAATAAATGCCTTACTCGATTAATACAATAAATATGCTTCTAGAGGAATGCTGGTATTTTCTTCGCTCTGATAACTTATAACTGATAACTATGTAGGAAGGGAAAGAGAGAAAGTAACTGCAAAAATTATGTAGGCACACACTAACTGTCATTATTATGTCTTTTTTCCTGTGCTCTAATAAAGGTTGTTGGATATCTATGGATGATGAAAAAGAGCTCAGACTTTTCTTTTATAGAACATAGGTGTGCAAAGACATCGCCATATAACTTTAAGTTTAACTGGGTTGGCACCCCAAGTTATATCAATCATTTGCATCATACCCAAAATAGAATTTGATGGATTTCTTGATGGAGGAAGAAATCGAATAGGTGGAGAAGACTTGGAGTGGTGGAAGCTTCGAGTGATTGAAGTGTTTAGGAGAGGATGAGTGGAGGAGAGGAGCTTCTAAGGGAGAAGCTCAGCCAAACTCATAAGGAAGATGTCTTTTGAGTAGCAATTTACGAGAGATTCCGAAGGAGATTCAAGAACAAGTGAGATGCCAATTTAGCATAATAACTCTACATTTTTACAATGCATCAAGGGTCATATTTATAGGAGTTATTAGCTGGACCTTGAAGAGAAAAAGGAAGGAGAAATTCAAATTGAATTCCCCCATGTGCTCCCTAGATAGGTGCTGCACAAAGTTGTTCACATGCCACTTGTGCACTAATGCTTTACACGTGAAGAAGCATGCGCCCTAGGTTCTCTCCATGACTGGCCTAGGGTTTTATTGGGATTGGAGCAGCTCAATTTAAATTCTAGCAAGACTCTTCTAACTTATTACAACCCTAGACTACAAGGTCCAAATACCCTAGTCTACTTGGTTCAAATACAAGCTCAAATATTCTAGACATTTGGCCCATTTACAAGCCTTCTTATTTCTTTTCTATACATTTTTATTTACACTAGGGAGGACCCATGATGAGAGTAGTTTGAACCCACTGAGGTCAGTACAAGCTCAGTCTTCTTGTATCCTTGTACCCATGGCTCTAGGTATTCTATCTTCTTATTCTTTGGTGATGTATGGCTTGATGGTTTTTCATCAGAATTAAAAATAAAATAAAAGATACAAAAATAGTAGGTAGACTATGGTAAAACCCACTCAAGGAGAAAACCTACAAAAAACCTATCCCTGAAGAATTCATACATAAAAAAATCCGGAATGGTATCCCATCACATACTACATTGTGTTCTAAATGTATTGATGAGAAACTTAAGGTTTCTTTTTGTCACTCAGATGCATTTTTTTCTCTTACCAACTCTCCTAAATGTATAATCACAAGCCCATTATCATAGCTTGCAAGAAGCAGGTGCTCGGATCTTACTCCTAACACACAGATCATAACAACTTTGATGTATACCTAACATGATCCTTGTGCAAAACCCTTTGGAGTTTGAACATGAAGTTGGGACAAAGCATAGCCTTTCATATCTTCTGCTGAAACTCACTTTAGTTATGAAGAACAAGAGTTACAAGGAATGAATTCCTCCTTTGTCCTTATCACTTTGTCACAAAAGTTTTGATATTGCAAGGACTAAATATTCTAAAAGCTTAGTCTATTAGGTGCATGCGCAAGATTGATTTTATATTCATAAAACGTTTCATGCTTAGTGGTAAAATATCATGCTTAATGGTTGTTGGCATTAATGTATGTTATAGATCCCTCGTCTAGGTATGGTCAAAATAGTATGTATAAGTGGAGAACAATCCTTACCTCTTAAGCTAGGTTTTGATTGAGTTAGGCCTGAATCTAAATTTTAAGATGATGTTAGAGTCTATCTTAGTGATTGTTGTTGGACTTATTGGGCCACTTTCTATCAAGCATTCATCAGACTAATATAGATAGCTAGTCTTGTAAGATTTCAGATGTCCACTCCTTAGTATGAGGGGTGTGTGTAGGAAATTTCACATCAACTATATATACCCCCATACTTTGAACTAGCTTGAGGCTTGAATTAGCCATAAACCCAATTTCTAAGAACATAGAACTAAATATGTTTCTGTTGTTTGGATCTAAACTTTTTCCATTTGTTGTGGTATGAGTTTTGTGTTTTTGTCTTGATGAAATGAAAAAATTAGTGACATAAAATCAATCTTGGTTATTGTATTTTTTCTTGAACGGCATTATTTGTTGTTTATTTTGTTTTGGCTCTAAATTTTATGGTTTTACTGTTAGATTTACTTTAGTAATGGTGGAGAGTTGAATGGTATTCCTCATGTACAAACTCTTAGAGAATTTCCTAGGGAGGAGCTTTTTGGAAAAGTTGTCATGGTCAGATTTGATTCTAACATACTAGTCAAGAAAGAATGTGACAAGAAGAATCAATCAGTTTCTAATGCAATATATACAATTAAATATTTGCATAAAGCTGGGGCAAAGGTCATCTTGGTCAGTGATTGGAATATGAATACTCCAGAACTTCACATGGGTTCAGTTACAGGTACTTTCTTAAAGGCTTTTTGTTCAATCCTGGTTGTTAGTTGCCATGTTTGGCTATTATGTCATCAATGAACTGCTTATAGCAATTCTAGTTTTATTAATGGGTGGAAAGACAGAAGAAACTTACTAAAAAGAAACTGTAATCAATGCAGGGAATGCAATTAACAAATGTCGTTTTTTATGTAAGGCAGCTTCCATATTGTATAATTGATAATCTCTATGCTGTAGATTTCTTATCTGAAGTTCTTCAAATACGAATTGTTCCACTGCATACCATTTATTTTAAGAAGCAAGCAACGATGAATAGCCTTGAGAAAGAGAATATCTATCTTCTTGAGAATCTTTCTAATTTCAAAGAGGAAGTTGCTAATTGTTCGGAGTTTGCTAGAATATTATCATCAGGAGTTGATATCTTTGTCAATGACTCCTTCTCCAACTGTCATAAAGTTCTAGCATCTACTGTTGGTGTTACCCGTTTCTGCTATGCCTGTATAGCTGGTTTTCACTTTGAGGAGAGGCTTGATGTACTGAAGAATCTTGCAGAAGCCAGCAGGAAGCCATACGTAGCAATTGTATGTCTCTTCTGCTGTTATTATTATTAGTTATAATCAACAGCTTTTATATTCTAGAAAATCTCAAGTACTTTTATTGATATATTTGTTCACTGTTTGTTTCTCTTGCAATCCAGATTGGAGGGGGTAATCTCTATGATAAAGCAGCTTCCTTTCAGTTCTTAGCTTCCAGATGCCAAGGGTTTGTTTTTGTGGGCATGATGTCATTTCAAGTAATGCACGCATTAGGAGTATCAATTCCTTGTGATTTAGTGGACCATAAAGCACTCAATGAAGCTCTAGATATAGTGAGACTTGCTCGAGATAGAAACGTGCAGATTCTGTATCCAAAAGATTTTTGGTGCCGAAAAAAGTGTGATCCAAAGCAATTGCAAGTATTTCCTTCTCATGGAATTTTGGATGGTGCGCTGTTCTTCAAATTGATAAGGGGTTGTGCTACTTATTATTTTTGTTCAGCAAATAAAATTAATCCAAATTTGATTTTGATCTAGATTGGGTGCCTGTGGACCTAGGACCTGTATCATTGGATGAAATCGGTTCTACACTTACAAATTGTAAGGTACATTAGCAATTTATTTATACCTAGGCTGCAAGCATAAACTGCAGTTGGTTTATTTTCTTAATATGTATTAAAGAATCTTCAGATAACTATTGATTTGGGATTGGTTTATCATTTCTGTTCTAGGGAATCTTTTATTAAAATGGGCATTTGATTCTTGCATCTTATCTGCTAATTTTAGTTTGAATTTGTGCATGTAATCAATATCATGCAATGACTTTAGGTATTGGTAATGGATAACAGTGTTTTCATTCAAAGAAAATGTATTGTCTATCCATTTCGAAATGCAACAAGGCTCTACATAACATTTTTCTTTGAATCCATTGCAGAAAATAATTTGGATTGGTCCAGTGAAATTTGTTTATTCAAGTGAATACACCGACGGGGCTTCTAAATTGGCAAGAATTCTAGACAAACTATGCCAACACCACTGTGAAATAACAGTTGTTGGGACTATGGCAAGCAAACTAGTGAGACAGGGAAAAAGTTCACTGTCCATAAATATAATTGAGAATGCTTCTGTTGTATGGGAATTTCTCAAAGGAAGAAAGCTCCCTGGTGTTATGGCTGTTGACAGGGTATGTCTTGATAAGCCCTATTTCTTTATACCAATCTCTTCCTCTAAATATTTCAGCAGAATAATGCAATGTATGCTCAAAATATTTTATTTCTCAACTGCCTTGCATGCCTCTTGAACTTTCATTGTTAGGATGTTGCCGCTGGAATTTAGGGAGATGGCTCAGTTTCTTGAGATTATATTATTTATATTCATTATTTGGTGAACTTTTTCTAATAAAATAAAACATGGTTATCTGAGTCCATTATTTTGGATGCTGAGGGAAAGGAAACCAATATATATGAATGATGTTCCTTAAAAGCAAATATATTTTTGTTGTTTAATGAACTTATTATTAAATTGGACAAAATTTGGTGCACAACATATTTTTCAATGCATATTAAGTGATAGATGCATCAATAAAAACAATTCTTTTCCACTGAATGTTAGAATTGTTAGTAACCAAAAGTAGAAATCCTAACACAATTTGACTTTCTCTATTACAAAACAGTGTAACTAAAAGGAATAGTAGTTCTTCACAACAGTTACAGCAATCAAAACAACTCAAAAAACAAAATTACCCTAAAAAAGAGCAGTATGAAAAACCAGATTTCTTGATGTTAGAAACAAAAGCAAAAGAAACCCCACTAACTACCCAGTTCCAACTAATTACAATTTAGCCCTTTTCTTTCTTCTATAAGAGACCTAGAAAGGTTGTTCCCCTTTCTTCTCAGTCCTGTTGCCATTTCTAACAGAAATAGTATATATAGTCATTCTTGAGAATGATTGTTAGTAGGAACCAAGTCATAGATAAACTCATTATAGTGGTAAACCTTGACCTTGATTTTTTTTTCCTCTCCTATGGCTACCTCAAATCCCATCCCTGTACTTTTCCCAACTGTCATTGAGAAACTCGATGACTCAAATTATTTTTGGCGACAACAAATCAAACCGTCACTCTCTCGAGTCATTGGCTCAATTCACACATATCAAGTATGGGAGAAAATCCATGAATACTTCCATATGCTGACAAAGGCACACGGCTGTCAATATCCCTTTGATGCCATCACAGAGAAATTCAAAGAGAAAAAGCTAAACTGAAAGTGGAGTTTTTCATTTCACTTTTTACACACTAAAAATTTAAGCATTTATAGAGGCTTACCTAAGGCTACGCTTGTGCAAAGGCTGAAACAGTAACAAATCTTATACCAAACAAGAGAATATTGTCTGATACCAAGAATTGAACAGAGAAAGAAAATAGAGATTTTTATTGAATAGAATGAAAAGAATCAAGAAATAGGAGAGCACTCTCTCCTCCAAGGATTTCTCCCTTCACAAAGCTAACGATCAATCTACAAAATAAATAACTGTCCCTCTTTCTCCTTACACCCTACTTTCTAATTAACTCATTAACCCCCCAACTAACTATCAATATCCTTACTGTCTTAACTAACACCTCCTTTCCCATAGTCCTAAAAGAATGTAATTAACATATAGGAATTAGGATACTGTTAGTATTGATATTTTTACTTGAATGTAGTTAATGTTGTAGTTTTTCATTTAATCATGCTGATGAAGCTGATCTTGCTTTAAGCAACTTAAAGTGTTTAAGCATTCTGCATGATTGATATTATTACTGCTTACAGTTACATGTTGCAGGGATACCCTTTTGAAATCAACTGGAACAGCATTTATTCTGACCCGGCTCAATCTCTGGTTGTTGATATTGGAAGTGGTATTTTTTTAAATTAATGTTCACTATGACTGTAGCTTATGAAATTTTATAACTAGAAACATAGCTGAAAGTTCTCAAGCACTATAAAACATATTAACAGTTGATGTAAACGTATTGTCATTGCATAAATTTTCTTTTAAGTTTAACCTAAAATCCTTATATAAAATTCCCAAATTCTGTAATAGAAGAAGAGGGAGCGTGGGACTTGGAGACAGCAGATTAAATAGAAAATTTGTGCTACTAGTTTTTCCCTGATATAGTTTGTTCTTCATTACAGGCAATGGGCTTTTCCTTCTTGAAATGGCTAGAAGGAGGCAAGATTTAAACTTCCTTGGTTTGGAGATCAATGAAAAGGTTCTCTGCTCGTTATGTCCTGTTCTCTCCCTTCCACCCTGTTTTTCATTTTCCCTACTAGGCTTTTTACTTAGTTATTTTCTTTTTTCCTGTTAACATCCTTTTCAGCTTGTTTTGCGCTGTCTGGATTCTATTCATCAGTATGGCAAAAAGAATGGGTAATTATGTAGTTTTCATAGTACAAATTGATTCAGCGTCATTTTTGTTCATGATTGGATTCAATGAATTTAAATTTTATCTTGGTTCAACACCAAGGAATGATACAAGAACTTTCTGAACTTATTACAAAGAACACATGCAATTATGATCATATATTATTAATTAGAGTTCCTTCATGGTTGAAATTTAATTTCTTTGTTTAACTTTCTTAGCTTTGGTATCCTGTTTTCTCTAATTTAGGTACTTTGTTGCTACCAATGCAACATCAACATTCCGTTCTATTGTTTCTACTTACCCAGGAGAGTTAGCTCTTGTCTCAATACAGGTCAATAAATTAAATTTCGATATATTTTGAATGATTACATTACATTTTGACTGTTGTGGGTCTTTTATTTGTTATTGATGCTACCATGTGTGCACACTTCTGTTGAGTGATGTACACGAACAGCTTTGCACCAGTTAACGAATTTGCAGCATGCTAGCCCTGCTATTAATTAGTAGTGACCACCTTGGCATGATTCATCTTGTGGTATTTTATACACTCTATTATCACCAATAAGCAATTTCTTTGACACAACTAATTAGGAGTCAGCAAGCTACTGTAGAGATGTATTGATGCATTGCTGTCAATTATCTGATGCGACCTAACTAAGTGTTTGTGTTGGAAAGTTGTCTTAGTTGCAATCATTCCTAACCCACCTTAGTTGTGATCTTTTTTGGGAGTTGTCTCAATTGCAAGCTCAAGGGTGATGGTTTAGTCTCACATTGACTAGAAACGTGACTTACAAAGCTTTTTTGGTTCTCACCTTACTAGCTAAATTTCAGTGTTCAATAACATCTTAAATCCAAATCCTAAGAGTTTGCTACCCACTTTTTTCTCACGACCTTCATTAGAAGTTTCTTGCACGATTGGAATTCATGGAAGCTTTGATCATTCTTTATATATAGACTGACTGAAGTGTCTTCTGTTCTCTTGAGTTATGTATGATGATCACTAACTTGCAAATAGTAAAATAACTACAGGACTAACTTTAAACAATCGGTTTGGTGAGAGATATAACTTTGTACTTATATATGCCAGCTTGATCATTCTAGTAATAATACTGTTAAAGCCAAAATTATAATAGCAATTATTTGTGGCCTGATTTTGCCTTTTCCTGTTCATATTTTCTCACAGAATAAACTGTTCATCTGTGTCACAACCTTCCTATATGATTGGTTAACCTTTGAGAAAATTTTCTATTTCAATAAGAACTAATTTTGTTAGAAGGAGAAGTTTCAGGGGGTTCCAAACTTGTTCCTTATGGTAAATGAGGTTCTATGAATTAAAGGCAAATTAGTGGTAATCACATATTTTCTGTAATTTTCTTTTTTTTTTTTCGTCTACTGCTTCGCCTTAATCTCTATTCTGGCTTTTTCTTCTGCAGTGTCCAAACCCCGATTTCAATAAACCTGAGCATAGATGGAGGATGCTTCAGAGATCTTTAATTGAAGCAATAGTGGATCTTCTAGCTCCCAATGGGAAGGTAATTAGACTTTGAAGGATTTCTACTAGTATTTCCTCTATCAATGTGCAGTTGACAGTCAGGTCTCCCCCATTAATCTTATAAACATAATTACCCATCAGATCTGAGTGGAAGCCAAACCTTACAAAATTACCCATTAATCTTATATTTTTGTGCCTTTTACGTTTTAGTCACATTTTGTTGTCCTGAGCGACTTCATTCTTTGAATATTTTGTGTTTGTTAATATTGAGGCTTACTTAGACTATTGACATTGACCAGATCTATCTGCAATCTGATGTAGAAGCTGTGACAATAAGAATGAAAGAACAATTTTTGAGATATGGCAAGGATAAGATTGATTTGGAGTATGGACAAAGTGAGTGGCTTCGGGAAAACCCATTTGGAGTAAGATCAGATTGGGAAAAACATGTTCTAGAGCGTGGGGCCCCGATGTACAGGATCATGTTTTCTAAATCATCTGGCATTAGGGAAGTTTAGAGTTGCTAAAGATGTAATCCAGAAATCTAGCTCATACATCAACTCTTCATTCAAAGGGTTACTACTATTTTGCAGAATCTATCACACTAATGATTTCTCCACACCGGAGCTATGTTGTATTCGTAGGTAAAAGGAGCATTACACATTTCCTTTTCAACTTTATCTTGAATGGACAGTGAATTTAGTTCCTAAAATTTCATCTTGTAATTGTATTAGTTCTTAAAAACTAAGAAAAACTCCAATTAGTACTTGAAATATTTTAGTTTTATTTAAGTTCCTATAGTTAACCTCCTTTTTTTTCATTTTGATCTTTAGTCTGGGGACTGAAGTGATAATAATAACATATGTTTAGAGATCAAAATAGAAAGAAAGAGATTAATTTTGGGAACTTAAATGAAACCTTTAAACAATTCAGGGAAATTCAGGGACTTGTTTCAGTTTTCCTTAATTTCAGGAATTAATGACAGTGAGATACACTTTCAGATACTAAATTGGTAATCTACTCTTTTATTTTTTATTTCAGGAATTAATAATTAATTCATTCATCTTAAGTATTCTTCCAGCTTTTGGAGTGATGAACTTCCTAACAGTTTGGAGAATGAAGTGGAAGATTATTGATGAGAAAAGTCTAATGTTCCATATGGGATTCCAATGTTGTGGAAAATACGATTTACAATGTGCATATGATTCCTCAACTCCAAGGTAAGGATGGTTAAAGCTTACCACTGAAATCAAAGCTGTAGTTCAGAGGACCATGATTACCATTGTTCATGTTTGTAACAAAATTGTACAAAGCTTATAAAATCATAGTTTCTGTGCATGGTGTTATGGTATGATATTGCACGCAGGGACATGTTACTGTGGTCTGAAAGATACAAATTGGTGAAGAGAATGCTATAACCAACTTTTTTAGATGACACAGGATGTGAAAAAAAGATAAAATGGAGAAAATTTAGTTTATTTTTTATGTATTGGCTTAATAAAAAAAATCATCTTATGACTCTTCAAATAATTATTATAAAATTAACTAAGCTGCTTATGTGTGGTAAAATGACTATAAATTATTAAGTTCTTTTTCTAAATAAGGGAACGATGAAAGAAAGAGAAGTGTTTAAAATAGAGTTTCTTGATTTATTTTCATAGCAATTTGCAATTTGTATATTTAAGTTAGTCTTTTTAAATTATTTTGAAATTTTGAATATTTTTTTGTATTTTAAAGATTTGTAATTCTATAAAAAAGAATCATGTACCAAAAACATTTGTGCTTTATTTCTAATCTTGTTAACGAATTGTAATTGGATTCTCAGAGTTAGATTGATTGAATTAAAGTTAGATTGAATATCCTTAATTTTAGTTATAAAATTTGAGATTTGTTTAAATAGTTCATGAATTGATTGAACATTTTAATCGTATTTCTAACTATTTTTTTATTTTTTTAAAAGAAATTATAGTAGAAATAAGAAGACTTCAATGGTCATTAAAATGGTATTTCAAAAAAGATTTAAAATAACTAACAATTTCAATAATTTGAATTTAGATTTTTAAAATATAGAAAATATTTGAATATTAAAGTCTTAATTTTATTTTATATTGTGGTGATATTGTAAAGAGATGAAACATAAAATAAAACAAATTGTGAAAGTGCTGCTAAAAGACGTACAAATGGCACTTTTTCCACCTTTGTTTTTTATTTTTAGTGCAACTTGCTAGTGGCATATAAGCATAAAGTAATGTAGCACAGTTTATTTCAGATTGATGAACTTAAATTCAGCTAATCAACAACTAATGTTAGATCAAAATAATCCAACCATTAAAAAAAAACTACAACAACACTAACACTGACATGCTACTACTGTACACATGTTCAGGGATTTGGTTCACTTATTAGAGCAAGTGCTGATAGTATCTATATAAACTTAGTGTACCTTGGTTTTTCATAAATTAGAGTAACATCTTAATCAAAGGCATTAGAGTCTTCTTCTCTGCCTCAGCCTCAAATGTATGCTTAAAACGTGGGAAGGGCAGATTTTTGAAATTCTAAAGTCATCCTAATATGTTTGTTTTTTAGTTATTTTCTAAAATACAATTTGTGATATAATATTTTTCTTTCTTACTGCCACCAATATGTTTGCCAATAGCTATTAAAAATATCTTAAAGACAAAATTTTGTATCATACAACATAAGTCTTAAATGAAAATCATATTCACATCATATTCACCACATTTATATTTTGATATAATAAATAATATGTTTTAGCGTAATTAAAAATAAAAAAAAGGATGTAAGACGAAGTCTAAGATAACGCAAGACTTCATTTATAAGAGCTTAGATAAGGAGGAGTACTTAGACAAAGAGTACAACTCTTCAGCACCACTAAATGTGCATGCAACAACAAAAGGTGCCAACAAAAATTTAATCGTGATTCTAAAAAAGGCAATGATAGTAAGATAAGCTACACTAGAAACCTTCTCGCTGCAGAAATTATTAATAAAATGAGTGTTCGAAGTCAAATATAAACACTTCATGTGCATGTTACATGTGAGAGAGACTAAAAAATACACACTTCATGTGAACGTGCAGGTGAGAGAATCAAAAGTTCACCTTAAGAAGTTAAACTCTAGAACAGTAAATGCTTATTGATGTTCCTGTCGTGTAAACAAGCAACTTATTGTTGTAGAGTTAAGAAATAAATTTGTTTAGTCAATCAATAGTGCAATTGTGTGTTATTGATTAAACTCAAAACTGACATTAATATACTTAAATAATCAAGTTTTAATTAGTTAAACTCATCACTGTTAATAAAGGAAAAAAAAGCAAACATAGCCTAAGTTAAATGAAATGGTGTAAAAGAAGCATGTGTTAGGAAAATAACAAAAATATAACTGTATTAAAGAACACTGACTACGTCGTCTAATTAAAATACAATAACATTGTCATCTAAATGATTGTATATATAGTTAAAAATAGTAGGACAGAAAAGTTTTCATATTTTCAAACATAAAATGTTTGAAAATTGATTTACCATCAAAATTCATAAACATGTTAGATTGAAAACTGCATGAGTAGTTTACTTTGGTAAAGAAAGAACATATAGCTTGAAAAAGTATTTCTATCCACAGATTACAAGTTAGAATTGGTATTGCACCCTCAATCAAATGGTCATTTAACAAGATTTCAAAAAACGTAGATATCTGCATGCATCAAAACTGAAAACCAACCACTCAAAAAGAAAACGTGTAAATTCAGATGTTAACATCTGAATTTATTTTGGAAGTGTTATTTTGGTTCTTTGGAAGCTTTATTTTATTTCTTTTCTACAGAAAAAAAAATGAAAAATCCTTGGCATGAGCCAAGGCAGAGAAAACTCCAAGATATATCAATACAAAATGCATCTAGCTTCACTGCCCCCAATGAAAAATACTTGAATGGCCTTGTACCTAGAAAAAGAAGAGAAAAACTTACAGGCCTAAATCATGTTTACAAGTGTCCTTTGCAACATTGCACCTTCCCAATGATTATCACTTAAATTCTAACCAACAGGAAAGGTACCATTTTAGCACCAGATTACACACAAATTAGTTACATGTTGAAGGTCGTGGTTTTGGAGGCATATAATAAGAATTACCACAATCAATTGGAGTTTGCATAAGTGGATTCCACCGGTCGAATATTATCCGGCCACCTCTACCCATTCGCCCGCGTAATCTATATGACGTTGGTGACACCCCATTTGTTGCAATAGAATCTGGTGGCATAATGCCTGCCATGGCCAACTTATCTGGAAGTAGAGGTTTGGTGAACAACAAAACTGGTTCAAGAGGATCCTGCATCAACAACCATGCTGACATATTAGGACGTGTGCAAAAATGGAAGGAGAAGAGGACACTTCACAAAGACAATTGTTATTTGTACCACAACTTGTACAACAAATTTTACAATAGAAGTATAAAATGTAATGAATGATATGCGATGGAGAGATAAACACAAAAAGGGTTGGTATATAAAATGTTGAGTTGCGCGAATAACAACTCTAAAAACAATGTAGTGAAATGCATTAATCTTGGCGATGCAACCACACATAGGTGGTCAAAATTGAACTAATTACATAAATCTATTATTTCATTATTCATTTAGGATTATACTGTCAAGAATTGCTCTTCATGTGCACTCCCATGATAAGATTCTTTCTAGATAGATAGGTAGATAGATAAAGAAATAAATACCAGTTTATGAGGCCACCCATGCGGGACATATCTCCTCCTAAACTCTTGCTTTGTGCTGGCTGCAGGAACCATGGGCAGGTTGGTGTCATGGGAAGGCAAACTCTGTACTGCAGTAGACCGTGTTCGAGGAAGGCGGTTTGTCATGACATCATCTGAATCGAAATATTCCTCTTCACTTGAAACAAACTTGGAAGAGAAGGCAGTAAAGCCAGAGAATGCCAAGTTGTCTTCCAAAAATTCGGTTTCATGCTGAAATAGAGAATTACACATTGGTTCATAGTTCAAAAAATATACTTCACAATGCATTTTATAGAGAAGCCAAAAGAATAATTTCAAAGTCCACAACGCTAATATATTTTTAAATTGATCCAGCAAGGTGCATCAAATGGCATACTTATATACAAATTCTTACGTTTTTTTTTTCTTTTTTCAGCCTTCTTAGTCTACCACTAAGAACTAGAACATGGAGATTGCTTGTTACAACTGTGATTAGCAGATACTATACTTAGTGCAGATGGCCAAAAACAGCAAACCAAATAAATTGTCATTGTTTTTGACTATGTTCAATAGGTCTCAATATATACAAAAAGGTTTTGTATTCTAACTCAACCAAAGACAAAAAGCAATCCAGTGAAGATTCCTACCAAAAACGGGAATTAAGACTAAGGATCAGCTCTAAATTGTTAGCAGATTCAACACAATAAACATACAAAAGAATATCCATACCTTGTACTTCATTTGCATCCTTTGCAATGTAACTTCACTCTCCATTACTTCTCTTTTCTTCTCCTCCCTCTGGTCATGATTGTATATCAACACAATAAGTATGAAAATAAAAAGGATATAAATACGGTATAACACCCAAGAAATAACTTGAAAGTCACACCTTGATCAAAGCTTCCAACAAGCTCTTAGCTTGGTCAAGGTTGCGCCTGACCTGTTCACAATGAAAGCTTCAAATAAGTTTTCAAGTACTATATACTGCAACAGAAACACTCTAATCGGAAAGAAAGAAAGAAATCTATCTCTTTAGCCATTGATTTCTTCAGAAAGACTATGAATTATTAACATTTTTTACATCTACATTACTAAAAAAATAATAAAATGAATTAAAATCAAATAGTTTTTTTACCATAACTGACAATTATATCAAGAATAGCAGCAATACCATTCATTGTAAACAACATATCAATGTAAGAAACTATTAGAAAGTGGGTCTTAGGCTTAACTCAGACTTTACAAAATTGACTCCCAAGATTAATTTTGTACCCACTTTTATATACACCCCCTTTACACTGAGTACTGATCGTCTTGAGTGTGGGAATAGGTATTTATGAGTGGTCTGGTGCAAATGACACTAGAGACTCAGTAAACCAGCTTGCAGGTAGAGGATTGTATCTTTACATATTATAAATTGGTCATCGATATGTGAATTCCAACATAAACCATAATATAAAACTTGCGCTTCCATTTCCAAATTACGTTTCTTTTTCAAGTGAATTTGCAATTACTTCAACACCAGATTATTCAATTTCATTAATCTGGCTGCAACTTGTCTTATCCACCAAATGGATTTCATTAAAGCATGTCAGCAAAGGAAAATTCATGACAAATGACACCTCAGTTAGATTAGAACTTTTATTTAACAAATACTAGGGTTGCCTTTCAAACAATATCCAGCAAACAAGCCACACACTAAATTATTGGATACATCACTTGAATTATTCCTTTTCTCAGGTCAAATCGTGACCACTTCAAGGCCCCACCATCTCACTAATTTGTTGTACTACAATGACAACAATCCTACTTACAACCACAAAAACTGATGGGTTTCAGACTGATCACTTTCACAATATTATTTTTGTCAAAAGTAGTGCTCTTAACAGTGAATGAGAGAAGATACTGTAAAAGATTAAAGATCATGACAATGACAATGTAAAGATGATTTTACTAAACTTTCAAGTGAGGAAATATTATTTTCACTCAACATATATACACAACTATATTATACAAAGAATGCAGATTTCTGTATAATGATCAGGAGAAACTTGATTAGAACCACATGGAACACGGATCATTCGTCTTTCAAGAAACTAAACCTTCTCTGAAACAATAAGTAGAGGAAAGAAACCTCTACTAATCCTTTAAAAACTTTTAATCCATTTCTTTGAAATAATAATTCATAGCGGAAGGGTAAACCACAAGTTCATAAAATCATTATCTCACACTTAACCAGACCCTCTCACAAGAGGAGATCCAAGTTCAATTTTAGTAACTTTAACAGATGCCTAAGAATCATAATCAATTAGAAGAGCTGACCTGGCGAAGCTTTTCAAATGACTGCACATTGTTCTCCCTCCTTTGCATCTGAAGAGAAAAATGTAAGGGTTTAAGTCAACCAAAAACCATTTGAAGTCTTAAATACATTCATACCTTTGAGGAAAAAGCATTTACCCAACACTGATGTACAATGAAAACATGAGCCAAGTTTTCCACCTACCCTTCTTGTGTGAAGTCTGTGGGCCTTCTCCCTTGGCCGAAAGACATTATATGGGTTGGTGTCGTTAACCGGTGGAGGTGGCTGTATGCAAAATGCAGTTCATCTTGTCAAAATTCTTCATAATGGGTTTGCCCAGCATACTAATTTAGGCAAACAAGCACAGATATAGGCCCACTCCCCCTCCCCCACGGGCAAAACAAATAAAAACAAAAAATATTGAGTACTATAGTTAGCAGCAAACTTCAGAGTAAGATAACAGGAAAATAATATATTAATTATAATGTTCTAAAGTCTAACCTGCAAACGTCGCAAAACAGGCTTTTGCCATCTTTCTCGCTGCCCCCATAAACATGCAAACAAGGGAAAAGATATTTTTGTCATATACTGACTAATAAAAGAAAATAAAAAATTACCAACCATAATTTTGATAGCATGAATACACAGTGGCATAATATACTTTGTAGCACCACTTAGGCACTTTGGATCTATCATATAAAGTGACATAGGACTAGACATAAATCAAATGGTTCAAGCTAGGCGGATGAAATGGATACATTTTCAAGTGTTATTTTTCGTTTTCAAAGGTGCAATTTAAACACAGGACAATTTTCTGAATAACAATAAGATCCAATGCATCATGGTACAGAATATTGAGTGGTAAGGAGCAAAACTTAGTGTTATTGATATAAAAATGTTGTGGTGGATAAGTGGATATAACTTTTGTCAAATGGCAGCGTGATGCCACCATGGCAGAATATTGTGACAGTCTAGATTCCTTCCGCCATTTTACATTGATTACATGGCATTTTACGGTGTCATCCACCATTTTCTGAGATTGCCATTGCCACAAGGCCGTGGCAAACACAGGTCACTTTTTGTTAGACCCATAGGAAATGAGAAAAGATTGTATGTTAGGAGAAAATTAAATAAAAGGGTGCAGGGCAGTTTTGTTGGTTAGGATGGGTTAGTCTATTTAAAGACCAACCCAATTAGGAGAAGGGGGATTTTTGGAAGGTTGTGAATATTGACGGAGTTTACTCTGTGAGAAAGGAAGAGTTCTTCCTTTGTAACCCCTATGGGGGTAAGCATTTTGTGTGAAGAATTATTTGGTAATAAACATTGCATTTCAGTATTTCTTGTTCTTTGTGAGTTCTGTATCTGTGTTGGATCAGTGGAGTCCTAACACTTTTTAAAAAAATATTATAAATCTCAACTAGGGATTTTACAACCTTTTCTGTTATCAAAGTTCTGGTCAACTCTGACAATCTTGTCTCACCACTACCAGGAGACAACCACCAAGGTATCTTCTTCAGTTATTCCCTTTCTTTTGTTTTTCCTGTCCTCATTTTTATTTTCTTTCTTCCATTCTTCTTCATCACAACCTCATGTCTTTTTTTCCTGATATTTTTTTTTCTTCATTTCAACTCCGGTGACCGCACATGTCATTAGTTTTTGTTATTTAATTTATTTAGTGGACTCTAATTCATCCACCATGCTTACACTATTTAGCTGCAACATCATCCATATCATGTGGCAGGCTTCATATTTCCACTATCGTCTACCATCCCAACTGAGAATGTTGGTGAAAATAAAAGACAGGACAGGTAATGAATGCATTTGAGAGAAACATGAGCTAACATCCATTGGGCAAATGATGGTTTGATCTAGCTTGAGATCATTGGGTAACATGAGGATAAAACTAATAAAAGCCCCTGTTCAAACAGTCTAAGCTTAATAATTAAAGGTAGAGAAAGACAATGTAAAACTCTGGGAAGTCAATAGACGACAGATATCTAACTAGCATGTTATGGCACAACAGCAACACAAGTCTCCTAGGGCCTGGTTTGGAAAATTTAATAATGTTGTTCAACTATTTGGTATGACTCGTAATAAGACAGATCATTCCATTCTTTACCGTCACTAGAGTGTTGAGTGTATCTATCTTATAGCATATGTTGATGACATTGTTCTTACGGGCAATGATAACCATTGCATCTCACGAGTAAAACAATACCTTTGCCACCACTTTCAAATCAAAGATCTTGGCAAACTCAGATATTTCTCGAAGATTAAGGTAGCACAATCCAACAATAGTATTCTAATCTCTTAAAGAAAGTTATGTGTTGGATGTTTTGGAGGCAACTGGGTTAATGAATTCAAAATCTGTTGACACACCAATAGATCCCAATGCCAAATGCCTACCTAATCTGATATTTCCTTTATTGTCAGTGTGATGAGTCAATTTCTTAATTTTCTATGTGTAGATCATTGAAATGCAGTCATTCGTATATTGATGTACATCAAATGTTCTCCTGAAAAAGGTTTACTATATAGGCACATTAACCATAATGAAGTTGCATGTTAATCATATGTTGATTGAGCAGGATCTCCTTCTGATAGAGGATCCACTTCTGAATATTGTGTTTCCATTAGTGATAATTTGATCTCTTGGAAGAGCAAGAAACAAAATGTTATGATGAGATCTAGTGCAGAAACAGAATATAGAGTTATGGCCTCAGCTACTTGTAAGCTTATTTGGCTTAAACAATTTCTAAATAATTGCAATTTGGAGATAATTCAAATGACACTTATATGTGATAATCAGGTTGCTCTTCATATTAGCTCAAATCTTGTCTTTCATGAATGGACCAGACATATTAAGATTGATAATCATTTTATTCGAGAAAAGACTATATCTAGAGATATCAAGACTGAGTTTGTTAATTCAAACTATCAATTAGCATATATTTTCACTAAATATTTACAGAGACCTAGAATTGATTATATTTGTAAGAAGCTTGCTACATATAATTTATGTGCACCAACTTGTGAGCGAGTGTTGGATGTAACAGGCTAACCCCATATGTTTTGTATGATTCATATCTATAAATACATAACCCTGTGTGTTCATATACACAAGGGATTAATCCTATACCTCTTTTTACTTTATGTTAATAGTTGTCAGCTCTAATAGTTTGTTAGCCTATTATCAACTTTCGTACAGTTGTAGCAATGAGGGGCAGCCAATATAAATGCTCCCTCTGTATTCTATCTGGTTGAATGAAATGAAAAACTCCATTCTCAGTTAAATTCTCTCTCTAAAATGCTCAAAGAATTAGAGACAGCAAATAAATTTGTACCAAGTGATATTGTCCAAACCTATCCCGATATCAATAAGGAATACCTAGATTAATCGAACAAGAGTATAGGTATGGATAATACTCGACTTCTCAAATCGGGACATGGACGAGGATGAGTATGTACATATGTGTTCCATCCTCACCCATGCTAGCTTTAAATTACTAAGACATTGTTAGTTTATTTGGTACTTTACTTTGAAATTTATGCAATTATAATTTCTTCATTCTTATTTGGCATTGCAGAGAAGAAGGACTTTTGGCATTAAATTCGTAATATCATTTTTCTTTGCTTAGATTTTTATTTTCTGTAAAAAATATTTAATAAATATTTGGGTTGTATGGCCGTATGTACAAGGATATCCAACAGAAATGGAGATGGACAAATTTCATACCCGTCGAGTATTAGGGACAGGGATGGGTATGAAACTTTACTTCAGGGACAAGGATGGGTATAGTCAACCCACACCCAATCTGCCCTGTTTGACATCCCTACTAAGAATGTATGAAGACCTGGTATGGTACAGCTTCCATATTCCTAATGAAGGTCATTATTGAAAGTCATTCACAAAGTTACATATAGATAAAAAGAGGCATGCCCCTCATATAAGTGACGACAACATGATGTTGATTCCATACCTTCTCTTTCCAATAATCATAAACAGACTGTATAAGTGGATATTTGAAGCCCTGCGCTTGTAAGGCCTAACAAGTGAAGGAAACAATTTTTAATAAGCCCAAAAGGAATCATATACACGATATAAGCAAAGTAATATAATATTTGAATTGCAGAACAATGATACCGAAAGCGTTCTGAAATTTGAAAGATGGTCCCACATACCAAGAATAATAAATTAATAGATAATAACATAGATGGAAATCTTCGAAGAAAACCAATAATTCATCAGCATCATGTCACGTCAGGTTAAAAAAGACAACTAAATCATGTTGTGGTTTTCATCTAACATGAAAATGGTGCAAACACATCCAAAAATAATATTAACCTTAAAAACTACACCTTCCTCATTCACATAAAATGTTCATTTTTTGCACTCATCCTTAAAAGGAAAACACTTGAATAACAGGAAATATACATGATTTGTCTTTACAATAGTATTGAGATTTTGGGTTTGAAAATCACTGTATAAACATCTAGCAAGAAGAATCTAATCCGCTTTCATTACACCCACAGGTTAAAACTTGTTATGATAAGGCCAACCGGTCCTCCACATAACAGCTTAAAATAGTTGGTTTTTGACAGGGGATCAAATCCCCTACAACAAAGTATCAAACCATTACCACTTCCATGCTCCTTAATTAAATAAAATGCAGAAAAAAGTGGCAGATTTAGCCTCTTATAATTTGGGCTTAAGGCCTAACTCAATCCCACAAAACTAATTTATAAGGTGAGAACTGCCCAAGCTCTACAAGTACTGCTTAGACGCTATGCGACCAAACATAACCTAACACAATGAAGGCAGACCAAGGCTATGGGCCTAGAGTGTGGACAAAGCAAGTGGTCCAATAGTGATGAGGACAGACTCTAACATTAAAATTTGACTTTGGCTCTAATTCAACCAAAACTGACTTGTAAGGTAAAGATTGACCAAGCCTTACAGTATTACTTCAGCCATATCTTTAGACTATGTGGGACTACAAACACCCCTCACACCCAGCAGAATGAAAGTACTGGAGACAAATAAAAGACAAATCAAAGAGATGCAAGTAAGGCAAGATGGGGGTGGTTACAAATAAAAACAGATTTCCAACATACCCCTTAACACTTCAAGCTAACTCAGTTTCCATGCAAAATATAAAATCCACTCTAGGAAAAAGTAGTAGAAACAAAGAAAAATATGCAACAGAGCAGTCCAGTCTCTTTTCATATCAGTTATCAAAAGCAATTGAAACAAACATGAGCATAGACCTAAGGAGAAATAAAAAATACAATTCAAGTCTATGACAAATGTTAGAGAAAAGATACACTTCAAAATTTGGGGATTCCTCTGCAAGCAAATACACCAGAGAACTGTATAAAACTATAAGCCGCACACATTGTATCCCCTAACCCATTTCTGCACTAGGCTACACATAGCACACAGATTAAGCGGAAATCCTATACAAGGTTCTGAATTTCCATCAAGATCATTGTATTTCTGTAAATTTGCAGTAACTTGCTCAAGGTGTTTGAAGGACTCTGGTGAAAACAATACTTGATGACTTTAAAATAAAAATTGACATCCCTATGCAATTGTACTATGATAACAAGTCAACCATGGGCATTGTCCATAATCTAATCCAATATGATAGGACCAAACATATTGAAATTGACAAGAAATTCATCAAAGATAATCCTGACAGGAGCCTAATGGTTATAACTCATGTCCCAACTCATCCCTACAGTATTTCAAATAGCATACATTTTCACTAAACGACTTCCTCAAAGCAGATTCCAAGATTTTGTATGCAATTGGGAATGATTGATGTTCATTTACCAACTTGAGGCAGGGTGTTGTAAATACCAAATTATTAGGATTAAAAATATTCTCAATATCTCCATAGTAATTAGAAAAAAATATCTTCACAATCTCCACAGTTATTTAAACATATTTTTATTTCCTTTCTTAAAGGTTTTGATAATACAAATAGAGATCATAAGAATGTAATTGGTGTGATTGTTATCAATAAAATAAATTTTTATTTTCTTTCATAGTTCAAGTACATTCTTGCTCTTCTTGATTCCGGAAGAGCATCAATGATCAATCCGAAATTGGATGAAAATATGAATAAAGTTTTCTTACTTTATTTTGGTTAATCTCTCTATATTACAACCAGTATCATAGATCAACATCTCTAACAAAGTATAGGATGCACCAATGAAGCATGATTTTGTTCCAGATCCTAGCATTTTAGGTTTTAGCATAAAGTAAAAGATTTACATCATATTCAATACATTTAGGCTTTTCAAATATAAAGGACTTTCTCCTTAGAACATATAGCCAATCAATTCCTTCCATCAATTCACACTAATATTAATGATCTGTGAATTTCACAAAAAAATGATCCATGAAGGTTGGGATTTTTTTATTTCTGGAATGTGCTGCTAACTGTTTTTCAAAAATAATCAATTTTTGGTCACGATGCATAACCCTTTTCTTATTCTTGTAAACTTTATTTCTCAGAGGGTTAACAATAAGTCCATCAAAGTGAGGTTCTCGACATGCAAATAAAGAAATTACAGAAAGATTTCAATGAATTTCATTCACTCCATTATAGCAAGATTCCAAACAACCTGCAGGTCATTTCTGTAGAATTCTGCATGTAGGACAATTAATATAAAAATTCATACTTCCTAGCTCATACATTAATGACTAATCATTCGGGCAACTGCCTCTTCTTAGTAAATAAAGTACAAAAGAATTCAGTGCTGCAATAACTAGACCACCCAACACACACACACAAAAAAAAAAAAATAGAAACTTATTCAAGATGGATTATGAACAGGTGAAGACAATAAATTTTTTTGACCTCAATAGCAGTATCAAGCCGTAGTTGCACAGGAATTGGTGAACCAAGAGTAGGTGTTATAAGTCCAGCTCTTTCACGAGCTTTATGATCCAATACCTCCAACTTGAAAAGAAGACTCTCAAACCTATCCACCAAATAAATTAAATGAAAACTGAGTGTGGCATATATGGCGCAGATCTTATATTAACAGCACAAGATGACATGAAAAGCGAAACAACAAAAAACACAATGGAATAAGAATCAAGCAAACCAAACAGAGGAAAAAAAAAATACTTGTTGGGCTGCAACACAAGACTTTCAAGTTGGTGAAATGTTAGGCCAAACTCAAAATTAAACAGAAACACATTTAAACACTAACAAAATCATTATGTTGAATATCTTAACCGTAAACAGCTAGTTTACATGAGTAGAATCCATACTGTCTTGCTTTTGCCTCTCTTTAACATAATGCTATTTTGTTTCAAATTTCTAAGGGTGCACTCAGATAAACAACTTAGTTAAGGACTTGTTAAATAAGAACTTATCAAGTAAGTGCTTGCTTATATATAAGTTGTTACTATAATCAGAGAAAAGATAGGGTTCATACAAGTATTAAGTTATAAGTTGTTTTCGTAAGTTATCCTGGAAAGCCTGTTGAAATAAGCTAAAAACAGCTTATGGACATATAACAATAAGTCATTTCCATAAACTCTAACAAACACTTATACCAGTGCTTATGTCATAAAATAAACCTACATAAGTTGTAAATATGCTCTTTCAAACCCAGCATATATCTACTTAAGTACAGTACAAAAAGCTGATGCATTGCAAAAGAAATGATAGTCAACAAATTCAGCTAAACCATGACGAATAGGACGCCCTAATTTTAAGAGGTCTAGAATATATAATGCATTAGATAAAATAATGGGAAAAAAGAAAAAAGCAGCAGATATATGTTGGAACAAAAAACATTATCTTATCATATCTTATAACTTAATTTATCCTCTAGGTTTAGCTTCCCCGTTTCTTCATTTTCTCCTAGGATTAGTTACCATATTTCTTTATGTTATCATGACTTGTTTTCCTAATTAGAGGACTATGAGTTAGCAGTCTAAGTTTAATGAACACATCAATACGTTGTAATATATTTCATCACCTAATAGAATATTATACAAAATCTCTCTTCTCCCTGTTCTAGCCTTCAATACATAAAACTCCATAATATCAATGTAGTACAATCCTCTACAATCTGTCCCATCACTAATACATTGTAAAGCTCCTTAAAATTTGGAGTTCATCTTTCTAGCCATATCAACCCTATGTATCTCCTCACCGTTTGCCCCCTATAGCTTTTGGTTGGTCATACCTCTTTGCCTAGCACTATTCACCTCTTGCTTCATCATTTTGCTCTCTCTTCTTGCTGGTTGGTTACTTTTTCCTCTAAAGAAATAGTCGACATCAACTTACTATTTCTAGTTTCGCTTAGCTCTCCCTGTTTTGCTTTTGAACTCATTTAGAGGATCTTCTTGTTTGGATGTGTGTCCCAATTGCTATTTGCTGCTGTTTGGTGACTTTTGTTAGTAGATCCTTTCAAGTGTGACTGTAATTGATCTGTTGCATCCTTTTGTTTGTTTTGCCCGTTGTGTTTTGCCCCTCTCAGTTTGGCCGTTTGGCAGCTGCATTTTCTACACCTCACTTGTTTCATAATAGCTCTCACTATTTAATTTGTTCTCTCTATAACCTCTATTTTAGTGCTTGTTTGTTTCTACAGCATCTATTTCTCTCTTTCGGTTTGCCTAGCTTTGCTTTTGTTTGTGTACAACAATAGGTACTCAATTTTGGTTTTCAAATTGTTTTCTACGACATGTGATACTCATTTTGAGGGAGAGAAAGGATGAAGGTGCCTGACCATTGCCTTTGTCCTAAATTGCCTTTTTCTCTCTATTCTATCCTTCAATGTTTAAAACTAATCAGTTGTAACAAACAACTTATAAAGATGAATTCCATTAAACTGAAACCAACCACTACAAACCACAAATAAATAAATGAAAAGAATCAAGCCAGAAATAAGAACAAAAGATTACATTTCAGGTGCCAAAATCTTCCTCTCCTCATTAAAATCGTCAAGCCAATCCTCATCTTCATTATCTAAGTCATACTCAACAAACTCTCCAATCTCAGCCCGAGCTGCAATAAATGAACTAACTTTCAGTAAAAGAATTGGAACTTACAAGAGAACCTTCTAAAATTATTTTTAAAATTACTAAATGATCTAAGAAGTGGCAGTACCTCCTCTTGCCCGCAAATAGGAAGTTGGTTGAGAGAAAGTGCAAGAATAGTCCCTTTCATATGTATCCACGATAACAAACTGAGGAGTAGGTATTTCCGCAGCCAATTTCTTGCTCGGAGTTGGAGTATGTACCTAAGAACAATAAATAGACATCACTGAAAAAAGCAACAATATTTCAACCGCAAACACATCATCAACTGGTTCCTTTCCTACAATCAGTTTTTGACAGAGGAGCCACATCCATGATCACCTCCTAAATATTTGACATTTCAACTATCGAGGCTTCTAATCTGCAAAATACTTACACTAACTTATCGTTATCAGGATAATAATGACTTAATAAATTAAATAAGAATAGTGTAGGTTAGCATGGTGAACATCTTTTCTATTTGAACAAGGGGAAGTGATAGTGAGATATACTGCAACAGTCATTACATCTAGCATGTAGTTGGAAACTACTAGAACACTGATACAAATAATTGATAAATACTCAGATTTAAGCAATTCAACAGAGCAGCATACACCAAAAAGTTAACAACCAGAATACTGGAAAACAGGGTGCACTGACAAAACACCACGAACAGTCCATACCTCATGTTCAACCTCAGGAACAGCACGTAACAATTGTGAATTCCGGGTAGAAGCAGGTGCCTCATCGTCTTCAAAGTCCTTGATGGACTTGACAATGGGGAGCTTCTTGTGAATGTCAAGTGGTCGAGGCCTGAAAGACAATCTACTCATTTCCACTCATCCACTTATTCCCCCAACATTTCCACTGTGTTTGAGTCTTCCAACGCCACCACGTTCTTCTATCCCTATGTTTGAAACCACAGGTGAGAGTGTCTTAATCCCTGAGAAGCCAAAAAAGTACCCCATACACACAATGTGAAAATTCAAATGTTGTATCCCTATTAACACAACCAAAATGCACAAATTCAAATGCCTTATCACCTATCAACACAACCAATACACACCAAACATTCAAAACAATAAATGCCTTAAGTATCTCAGCACAACCAATACACAAGGGCACTGCATAGCACAATTTCAAAACCCCAGAGGAAAAAATTAAATTTGGGGGCCCAAAACAGAGAGTTAAGGCACCTAAAGACCAGCCGTTCACATATATATTGAATCCCTATGCTCACAAAAGTTCCCCAGTTCGAAATTTCACAGATGCATACCGAAAGTATAGAAGAAAATGAAAAAATTGATTGGAAGGAATTTGAGAGTTAGGAAAACCTAGCAAGGCAGTGATTTGTGGTTTCACCAATTTGGGGAATCTGCGTTGGATTTATGTGACTGTGTTTGATGCGTAGACAAACCCTAACCCTAAATTGATCGAACTTTTTTCTCAATTTGTCTACGTTGTTTTTTTCGTCACCTTGCCCTCTTTCTTCCCCGCGTTTCAGATAGCTCCACTACCCTCTTCTTTTTCTCTTTTGAATTTAAATATAACAATTTATTTCATAAATTTAATAAATAATACACTCTTCTCTCTTTGTTACATTTATTTTACAACTAAAAAACTATTACTTTATTAATACTTTATTAAAAAAAAACATATGTATTGTTTCAAATAATACTTACCGAACAATAACACTTCTTATCCAATCCAGTTGTGTTTACTGTTTCAAAAAATTAAAGAAAAATAAAAAATATAAATTAGATGATTTTAATTTTGAGTCAGAAAAAAAAAATAAGGAAATGAAAAGCACATGATTTAGAGGGAAAACATCATAAAACAAAAATATATAACATTAAAAAGTGTTTTTTTTAGCAAATAAATAAATTCTCACTCGTTTCCAACAAACTTGGAATGATAACTAATTATAGTATGTGGCATCATTTACTATGCTCCTTTTATCAATCAGAAATGTCCCTTCATCACCAAATCTTAACTACTTCCTTTCACTCATAGATCCAAGGGACCTGACCGGAGAATAAGATTTTAGGTTTAATATTTTTTTTTCATTGTGATTTTTTTTAATTTGGTTTTACTATTTTAAATGTTTATTTTCAAAAATACAATCAATATAATTTTTCTTCTTAAATTTGTAGTAACAACTTAACAAGTGACATTATTGTCTGCGTTACATGTGAAAATTAAAAAAAAAAAAAGTTCCAAACATGCATAAGGGAAATAAAAAAAATCAATTTGTATATAATTACATATACTAATTGATAAGGTATTTGATAAAGTAAACAAAATTTGGCTGGTTGAAATTCTAACCAAAAGCTTCAAACTTTCTTACTTCAAAATTGTAAGGTCTCTCACATGTAACAGCAACAGCCATTTTTTCAAAAAGATTTTTACTTTAGTGAAATATAGTAGTCAATTTCTTCATTGCCTTTACAATGTCTTGAATAAATCAAAACGGTTCTTTTTTTAATCCTTTTATGTTTCAAACAAAATTGAAAACAAAACTGTTCATTTATCTGTTTAAGGAGAATAGGTATTATTTATACTTTTAGTAAAACATAAAAAAATATTTCATGTACAAGAAAATATATAAGTCCTAACTATCAAAACTAAACTGATAATAAATCAAGGAGTAATGATATTTTGACACTTTTATATGTTAATATATTCATTTGACACTCTTACATGTCGAAAGATAATAATATTTTATTATAAAGTGTCAGTATGTCATTTATTCTTACTTTTTCTCTTTCTTACTCTTTTGCCTCTTTTCTCTCTCATCTTTCTCTCTTCCTTATCTCTCTATTCTCTCTTACTTTTCATTTAATAAAGAATTTGATATTTCTTCAGTTTTATCTTTGTCATTTATTCTTAACAAACATAAACATGATGGTAGTGTTTTATCTTCTTCCTATCAACTATAACATTTACCATATCTCAACTCTAACTCTAGATAAATAAATTTAAACATTCTTGTAATGTTCCTTCTTCTTTGTATCAACTATAATATTTTTGTCTTTTTTTTTCTTCTCTGTCGTTCACCTCCATTATTTATTTTTAACTTTCACATGTGTTGTTTGCCTCTGTGTTGTCATGTTTTGAAATAAATATATTAATTATTTTATTTTTATCTTAAAATAAGAATTAGAAAACCTTAAGTTTTAATTCATGTTATTAAATTCTCATTTTAAAAGTATTTTGTATTTTAGATAAGATTTGAAGGTTAAAAACCAAATCAAGTGGTTTTAAAAGAAAAACATTGTGGTTAAATAAAATAAAAATAATAATAATTACAATAAATAAAATAATAATAGTAATATATTGATAGTTTTTGCTTGTTGAATGTCTTCCCTAAGTCCGACCAACTTGGATGTAGAAGACAAATTAAATGTGCTTCATACAAATATTAAATATTAGTATCTAATTTAATCAACATTTGGATAGCTAGAGGTGCTTATCTCTCCTTGGTCATAGTCTGTTTACTTGAAATTATGTATAACACACAATTGTTAGAAGCATATAAACTTTCATAGGGTTGACAAAGATGTGTTAGAAAGTTGTTAAGGCAAATAAACTTTAACTCATTTACCTAGAAATAATTGATGTGACATAAGCTTGTGTAAATGTTTTTGGCAAAAGTAGAAACCAAATATTTAATTTTTTTTTGCAGCATAGAATAAGCATAACAACAATCGTCAAGTACCATGTAAGCTTAAAACTATGCGCTTATCATCTAAGCAACACTTTTCTTTACAAACATTCAACCAATATGCCTCAACTTTCAAAAATAATAGAAAATATCATAAAACTCCAAATCTAGAAAATCATATGCCCATTTTGAAGTTTTGGAAATGTATAACTCAATGCAACTAGAATCAACAAAAAAATATTTAAAGAAAAAGTTATGGGAAAAATAGTAAGCAATGGTCAGATTAACTGAGAATACAAAACTAAAGCAATTATATACATTGGATCAAATTTATTACTACTAAAATGAAATTATTTAAAAATTGGAAATAAAGCATATTGAAAGTGTTTTCAATGTATAATAAAGTTATAAAAGTGTGTATACAAAATATTTGTCATAAATATCAAGAGTTTGTTCTTGAAAGTTATTCAATATTTTTAAAATTTTGTTTAAAATGATTGAGGAAAAATTGTCTTTTGTTGAAAGAACTTCAATTATAGGTCATCTATGTTTTCAGGGATGAATTCTCCTTTTTGGAAAGGTAGGATGAAGATTTTCATTGAATCAATTGATAGTTGTATTTGGAATGCTATAATCAATGGTCCTTATATTCCCAAGCATGTTATGAATGGTATAGAAAAAGAAAAACTATGGTATAAATTAGATGAAATGGAATAAGAAAAAGCTCAATATGATTATAAAGCTAAAAACATAATAACTTTAGCATTTAATCTTAATGAGTATTTTACATGTATCTCAATTTAGTAGTGCAAAAGATATGTGAGACACTTTGCAAGAAGAGACATAAGTAATTTGACCTAGGTCAGATATGTTATGTTGAGTATCATAATGTTTCTTCAAGTAGAAGTTTGCATTAAATTTACATGAAGAACATTCAATGCAACCTTTAACATCTATGATGACAGCCACTACTAAAGAATGGAACTTCTCAAAGTCTTACAACGGATAGAAAAGGGATATGCAATGGCTATCTTTCCAAGCTATATACACATAGAAGTTACCTTTGAAGAATGAATAACTTTTTCTCATAAGCAATCACATGAAACACTTAAGTAAAAAGCTTTTAAATCTAGCTTGTTGGTAGAACATTGTAGTGTTCTTTAGCAACCTAAATGAGTGAACCTTGTCTTGTATCCATCGTAACACCTTTTTTCAGTTAGCAATCCTATGATCTTTTGCTCACATTTATTATGAACAACTGCTTTAGTTAGGAGTAGTTCTTGTTATAAAAAATAATGAGTTTCTTAGTTGCGAGTGATTGTTGTTTCAAACAATACTCAATTGTTTACATAGGGGTGACTGAGGTCTAAAGAGTACTCAATTTATATTTGGTAACAATAGTCTACTTAGTAAAAGTTGATCAATAACTGAAAGTAGTCTTATTAATAGACAAACCAATACAGAGCTTAAGTTATTCTATACTTTTAACTCTTTCGATTTCATATTATTGAATTCCTTCAAACTTTTAAATGAGTTACTTTTCAAAGAAGATTTGCAAAAACAAATTTTGATAGTAAATTTGTGAAATGAAAACTTATCAATTATACAACTAGACATTACTCTTACTAATTGTTATGAAAAATTTTAATACACACAATTCAATCTCCATTCTTATATATTTTACTTGTTTTCACATGAAGAAATTTGGAACTCTCACACTCTCTTTCTTGTTTCATAAAACAAGATAAGGGACAAAGAAAAATGACTTTGTACTTATAGATATAATGACACATAAGATATATGAAAATGTTTAGTAAATAGTAAAAGAAAAAATAAATAAACATTTTGTCTTGGTGCCATATAAATGGCTAGAAATAGAAAGATTTACCTTACACACAATTAGTCTAATCCATGAATAATAATTAAGATAACAAATTTTATTCTTGATTGGTTGTGCATTATTGGGTGAGAATAACGAATGATTAAAACTGACTCAATTGTTTTATTTCCTCTTGTTTCAACTAAATATACCACCTTATACCAGCAATTTGAGAATAATTTTACTAGTTTCACCCAATTAAATTAATTACAACAATTATGTAAAATTAATATTTTAATTTTTATTCCAATCTATATACATATTTATATAAAAGAATTTTATTTACATGTTAATGTCCTCAAAATATTACTCATTAAATATTAAATCTAAACTTATATAGAATTTTTATACACATAATTCATGTTGAAATATAGGATATTACATAAGGTGTGCAGAGGAATCAATATTGTATTTCTCATGGGTCACAAAACAAATTATGTAAATATTAAATTCTTAAGAATGTGTAAAAAATATTAAATTTATCATCAATAAGTGTAATTATCTTTAAGCAAATTAAATCATTAAAAGAAATTATTAACCAAAATTAAATCATAAAAAAATATTAAACAAAAGTAGGGAGACATTACAGAAATGAGGTGCGGCAGTTCAACCATAAACGATGTTCAAGGAGGATTGATTAACAAGTTCAAAGGGCAAAACAAAACATTCTTTAAAATAATAGTTTCTATAAGTAAAGAAGAGAACAATAAAAGGTACATTGTGTGCCAAAAAAATATAATGGTTTGATATCAAATTATGTAAAATGAATTGTGTGTATTTTTGCAAGTCGCCTATTTATAGAGAACTTTAGAGAGTTATTTTCCTGCATACCAATTAAATCACATTTTTCAAGTATTCAATATATTCTTTTTTACATTTCATAATGTATTGAAATAGGAATCTCACAATTCCATTTTGATATATTTCACTTTAACTTGCTTTTTAGGTTATGATTATCTGCTTGAAATTAACATCTCTTCTAAAGATAAAATTCATCTTAAAAAAGTCAAACATATAACTTTAACAAATCTTACACAAATACCATTTTTGAAATATCAAATTCTGTAATCAAATCTTTTATCTCCTTGACCCACTTCAAAAGAGGTCCACGCTACTAAGATGCTATTTATCTTCATTTATTTATTTTCTACTAAAAAAAACTTTACTTTTTCCCTAGCATATCAATCAAAACCATCACACCACTTGCTATCAAGTCTTCTTTTATTTTTCATATTTAATGCCTTTGATATGAGAGTTTGTATTAAAGATCCACATAGTCTAAAAACAAAACCAAATTATTAGAACCAATCTAACCTTATATACTGAATTTATGAAGTTGAATTGAACTTAAAACCTAGTTTCTAAGCACAGATGAAGTTCCTTAGCACTCTTGAATCACAATTTTAACATAGGCGTTTCACATTTAGCACACACCCTAAATACATTTTCTACAGCCACAGAAAGTACTCCTTAATAATTTTAATGTCATCAAGGAAAAGAAGCAGCAAATAAAATTCCAGAAGTCAAAATTTTGGATGTTGTTAAACAAAATGTGTGGTTCTAACAAAAACTGCAAAAAAATTACAACCAAGCAGCATCTCAAGCTTCTGTAACTGGATAATCAAATACTACATCTTTTCCAGTAAGCTTCCTGTAAACTCCAGAAAAAGTCTCCAATTTGTACTCAGTGTTATTGCGCTCCTTGGGATCCAAGAAAACCTTAAATTTAAACATTGTAAAAAAAAAAAAAAAAACTTATAAGTTACATGGGAAATGACAATAAATTCAAATTAATGAAAACTTCACAAGCAATTACCTTCATTATTTTTGACCCATCAATTCTATATCTGACTCTTTTGCCAACAATCTCTGCAGGATACACAACATCATCTAGCATGGCGTCATGGACAGCAGTCAATGTCCTGGTCCGGGGACGTTGAACGGCAGAGCCCTTCTTTGGTGGCCGCAAGATTCTCCTTGTGGCAATCAAAATAACATCCTGTCATTTGATACACATATTCTTCAGTTAAGAAACAATTTAGGGTTCCTGGAACTCAATATAACCATAAAGTGATATGGTAAATAAGTTCATAAGGGGGAAATATAAAACATAACCAAATACAAATTTATTCATATCAATATATATTGAAGTCAAATACAACCTTCCCGCTAAATTTCTTCTCCAACTCTCTGACAAGTCTGAGATGAATCTTGTGGAATCCTTTTCTCAATCTGAAAGGCACATAGATGACTACAGCCTTGCGATTATTTGCCACATCCATTTGACTGCACGAGAAAAAATGTTCTTCGGATCAGAAAAACTTCTATGACCAAGAATACATCAATTGATTATTTGCAACATCCTTACATTGCTTGATTTATATAGAGATCCTTCAAGTCACTTTTCAGCTCCTGGTTGGTATTCTCCAAGTCAAACAAGTACTGCACAGTCATCGAATAACAGGGTTTCAATATTAAGAACAATCATGAATTCGTGAAAGGAATCCATTTTAATGAAACAGAAAAAGGACAATTACCTGTGCAACTGTCTCCTCAAGTTCAGTGGGCTCTGCATCCTTATCCTTGTGAATTTTCTTCCTCGAAGTGTACATTTTGTTCAATCTGTTTCATCACATAAGGGTCACTATCAGAACCTAAGCTTAGCAAATAAAAATAATAATCACAGCAGTGAACACCGTTCCCTAAATCCTAGTTCACTGCAAGTGAAAACCAACCGTGTTCACAAGACTAAGGGTAAAGAAATATAAAAACTGCATAATTAAAAAATCTAGAAATAGAAAATCACCAAACTCAGGATCTTCACACAAAAGAAAGTGTCGTTAGTTTTCCACCTCTCTATGAAGGCAAAACCAAAAGGTTGCAAGGGTAAAAAACTTAAAAGCTGCATAACCATAACCCAAAGGGGAGAAAACACCACCAATCTCCCAATTTTCACTACAATAAGCATGACATAATGTCAACAACTACCCCCTTCAATTCTCTCTAGCAGGCACAATATGAACATGCCAAAATCCCAAAACTAAAAAAAATAAAAAAAATTGAAGGACAACTAAAATTAGTTCTTCTACTTGAGCTCTCACCATTCACTGAAATTACTGGAATTAATTGTTGAAAACCCTAATTCCAATTCAGAAGAGTTAATTGAAATCAATTCAAAGCACTAAAATATCCAAATTCAAAGAAAATAAAAACAGGACAATGGAGGGTTGATTAAAAAATTTTTTTGCAACATAGAATTAATTGAAGAAAGTAAATGAGTTATGGAAAAAAATGAGAGAAAGATTTGAATAATACCTGGGTTTTAGCTTCAGCGGGGAAGAGAACAGAGGGAGAGAGAGAGAATGGAGGCGCTTGGAAGCTTTTTATAAGGAACAGTTTTCAGGGTTTGAGGTTGACCTAATTTTAGATATACACACAGAGGGTAACATAATCTTCAATGTAATGGGAATAATGTGCTCTGTCTGAAAATTAAGATTTTAATTTACAAATTTTTATATCATTGTAATTTCTAATGTATTTATATCAATAATTTCATATATATGTTTACATTAGTATGTCTTATAACAATATTAGCTTTACAAATATATATTTACATAATGTAAATTTAAATTTGAATATAATTTAATTATTATTTTTTTTCTAAAATGTGTTTCTATCATAAAAAAAAAATAAAAAACAACTATAAGAATGTATTGTTTTTAATTGATAATATACTTTAAATGTTATTGTGTATAATATATTATCAATTATAATTAATGTGAGATTATTATGATTTGTATTATTAGATAATTAATATACTGATATAGATATGTTACTAGGTTAAATGTGTTTTGGTTCTTAGTATAAAAAAATTGTTATTATTTCTTATTCTTAATATTATGTAATACTTTTATTATTTATGCGCTTAACAAAATGTTTAATAACTATTTAAAAGAGGCCTATTAAAAATATGATATAGTGTCACTAAATAATATCTTTACAAAAAAATTTCAAGGTGCCTAAAATATATGTTACTTATTTACATTATAATAGATGTTAGGAAAAAAAATAATAAAATTATATTTGGACTGAATTGAACAAGTAGATTCTAGCAAAACCTGTATTTTGTGGCACAGATTGGCGTAGATAGTGTATAAAAGGCATACCTTGTGAACATTCTTCAGGAATTAGAAGTTTTTAAACTTAAATTGATAAAAATAAATTGAAAGTAAAGAAATTATTTGTGTTATTAATATTTAGATTATTACGAAAAAAACTATTAACAACGAGTTCAATATTTACAACTAAGTATATATATATAATATAATATAATATAATATAATATAATATATAATTTTCAGAAATTATATTATTGTTATAATTAATCAAGTGGATACATTCATATATTTTGTTTTAATGTATTCACCAAATGTGAGAATTTGTTCTATTATTATGCAATAGAAAGAAGTCAGTGGGGGTAATTAGTATACAATGAGTCTTTTTGTTTTGTTATATTACAATAAATTTGCTAAGTTATTTCTTGTAACCTTTGCTAATAAATTTTGGAACCAATTAACTATGAACAATTCACCAACATTTTATCCTTAAATTTATGTAAATTTCTTCTCTATCTTGTAACAAATTTTGTTATCAATTTGAAGTTAAGCTTTTTATTAATTAAAGTGAGAAAAAAAATTTATTCTTCCTATACAAGAGTGTTATGGTGGATGTGTAGTTAATTTTTCCTAAGTGTGTTGTTGTTAATCTGTAATTAAATCTTTGTAATTATTTATATTTATTTTTTAGTTGGTAACTAATCTTTTTGACAAATATTATTCAATAAATAGTTGATTGAATATAATAAGTATTAATATATTTTTATTTTTAATACAATAAAAAATTAACATCTTTTAGTAAAAAAATTATTTTTATTAATTTTGTTTAAATTCTATTAGTAGTTAAGGAAATTAATCATCTATTTAGTTTTTAGAAATTATTATATATGTTTATTAAAATTAAATTAATATTAATATATATAATATTAATATTAATATTCTCTTTAATAAACACACAAAAATTGTTAAAAATAAAATATGTATTTATTTATCTTAATTATATAACAAAGTGATGGAATTAAAATTTTTGTACTAAAATTATTATAATTTTTCTAATGATGCTAAAAATGAAATATATCATTACTTGTATCCATATATTATGTTAGTAATTACAACTAGTTTGTAACAAATTGTTGTATGTGTTTAGTAGCAAATCGATTACTAGCGTTCTAATATCAAATTATTGCTATTAAAAAGAATACAATACTTGTAAATTCTTGAAGTATTATATTAACATAATTAGAAAAAAAAAGTGTTTGATTCGAGAGACATATGTTCATGTTATATTTATGTTTGTTTCATTAAAGTAGAAAATAAATCTTTCTTAAAAAACTATATGTTATTGTATTTATTATTGTGTAAGTGCTTATGTTTTTATTTATGTTTGCATATCAACTTGTTTGTAAATGTGTTTTCATCTATCCTTGCATATTAGATATTTGTATAGTTAATATAATGATTTCTTTTATTAGAGGTGTGGTAGGATTTGGATTATAAGAACAAGGGCCTTCAACCATAACCATTGAAGATTATAGGTAAAGAGTCACGTATAGGTAAAGAATCACATATAGGTAAAGAGTCACATATCGATCCATGCATGTCAAATTCCAAACTTTTCTTATCATACTAAGATCATAAGTTGATGGAAACAATACTTGTTGACAATGTTATTATTATTTAACTTGAACTAAGAATAAAAAAAAAATCAACGATTTTGTTTAAAATTTTAAGATTGAAACTACAACTCAAAGATGTTTTTCATTAAACATGAATGTAATCCATATGGTTATATAAGTGCGAATGTTAACATCTAAGAGAGAATATAGATGAAAAACCAAACAATTTAAGAATGTATAAGAGACATTGATGAAAATGAGAAGAACACAAGAACAATTTAAAAATCGAAAAGAAAAGACAAAGTGAAAACATTTAAATGGATGGAAGAAGGAGAGTGTCACTTGAGATTATGAAGTCCTCATCGCCATTATAAGCTCTAGTGGTGAATCATCATTTGACTCCTTGAAAAACAAGATAAAATTCTAAAACTTAAGATCACTCTCACAAGTATCTCAAAATCTCATTAAGAAGCAAATTAAAATACAAAGAATGGTGAAGGCTATTTATAGCCATGGTGTACCAAAATTTCTATGTGAAATGAGACTTAAATGTGACTCAAATTAAATGCTACCTTAATCTAATGCATGTGTCTTGATTACAAAATAAATGTATGAATATTTGAAAATTTAAAAGTAAAAACAATGAAAACAAATAAATTCTCCTATTAGTTAAAATTATGAGTCACACTTTACATGTTTGTTTATGATTTTCATGATCTTTTGGTCAAGCTTTTCTTCTCCTTTTGTTTTGGTCAAGAATCAACATGCATAAGTAGAGCTTCAATTTGGGATTTTGACTTGTTTTTTCTTGTACTCTTTGTTTTACTTGGTCACCCTTCTATGTTTTATCTGGAGAAGTTCATTTGGGTTTTTACTATTTGCACCACACAAAATAATATTTTCCAAAAGAATAATTTCTAATTACACTTCCAACAAATATTAAACAAAGAAAATAAGAAACTATTTTTTGTTGTTGCAGGAGCATGTTGTTTACTCGTGCTACTCGTGCTACTCTTGCTTATTTTCATGTTATTTATTTATGAACACATCACTTATTCTACATCAATATAAATTAGTCAAATTTATTAATTAACACAAAAATCGGTGCAAAACTTTTCAATTACATTAACATAATAATTAATAATCATAAAATCATTAAATTAAATTTCTTTCATATCAGTAGAATAATTTTCCAATTTAGGTTGGATTAGACGTTCTCATAAGTAACTAAGTGATAATATCCCAAGTCACTGAATCAATAACAAAATCACCTCCTACAATTTTAAATAGTCAATTTGTAAACTATAATTTAGTTATATAAGGTTGAATAATTTCTAATTAAAGTTAGTTTTACTTATGGATTACTAGTTGTAGCGGTATAATAAGTTTCCTATGAACTTCCTTGTGAGAATCTTCACTTGTAAGCTCCTCCATCATAGATTGAGGGTTACGATATGTTGGGGCAACATATGATTTCTCAACATCACTTCATGGGGTGGTGGTTGTTGATTAACAACCACTAGTTTATTGGGCAATATCAGTTGATGGTTCGTGGATGGAAGTAATACTTAAGTCAGGAACAATGAAGTTGTACATTGTTTAAATAATTGAAAGTTAATACATAAAATACAATTCAAGTATTTTTACAATAGCCAATGAATGCAAAAACAATATAGATTTAGAGGATTAACAACATATTGAGGATGAAATGATGCAATAAAAGTTCAACCACACACTCTTTCTTCCTTGAGTAGGACTTTTAAGAACAAACAAACAATTCCTTAAGTATTATCTTTTCTTTCATGTATATTCTTCAAATATGAACCTTAATAGTGTGCCTAGAAACCATAATTGTATCAGGATAAAAGTAATGTTGAATCATAAGACAATCCAAAGTTCATTTAGATGATCTAATCATCTAATAAAGGTTTGATGATAACAATACTCCAAGTATGTGTTTGTATTTGATGATTTTACATGTCTAATATTCATAGTTCTCTAAGCATGATGAGTATGTACAAACTGCAGACCTAGATAAGTGTTTATTTACTATTATTTTATTATATTAATTTTGTTTAGAATTGAAAAAAAGGGAAAGTTAAAAATAAATAAATATAAAAATAGTAAATGTTTTAAATCTGTTTTGAAATTTGCTTTCAATTTTATTTTTAGATCAAATCATTCTTTGCACCTTGGTCCATGCTTTTATCTAGTTTTGCTTACAATAAAGTTAATTTGATTTAGCATATTTTACTTACCTATATGTATTTGTAGAAACTTTTTGAAATTTAGATTGGACAGTTATGTTGCTATAGCTAAATAAAAAAAAAAAAAAAATCAAAATAATTTTATTGCATATAGTTTTGATTTAATTTGTTTCTAAATATGAAAAATAAATTAAAGTGTCTTTCATAGAAATATCAAAATCAGATTTTATATCATGTTGTGCTTTAACATTCAAAGTTGTTCATAATGAAAATTATTTAAATTCTTATGAAATATTTAAATGTGATTAATTATTTCAAATAAAAAATATTCTATGTTGTTTAAATTGTTTCCATATGCAGATAAAGTAAGTTTTAACGAGGAATAAAAAAAATAAAGGTTGTTCTTTCAAGGACTAATTTCAGCATTACAAGGATAAGATTTACCTATCAAACATCCAATGACTAGTTTCTACAAAGCTACATATAGAGTAACAATTTCAAGTTGAGAATAACAAGAAGGAAAAAGTGAAATACATCACACAATACATTGAAGAAATAGAGTATCTAGTGAGTGTCTATTGTAAATCTTCTATTGAGAGCATCTAGAGTTTTGGGTTGTGCGAAACCATTGTGTAATTCTTTCCCGTTTTGAAGTAAATCCTTGTGAGCTTTCATTGTTCTCTCTTTTGAGAGTGTTTCTTTAAATCTTGAGTGGTTTTGGTCTTAGGAGGAAATTGGGAGTAGTATAACTTAGAGAGGTTTGTGTACTCCTTGTAACCTAGAGAGGTTTGTGTACTCGTTGTAATCTGGAGAGGTTTGTGTACATGTAAACATTTATGATATAGTTGAACCTCTTGAATGGTTTGTTCATGGGAGAACTGGACATAGCCCAAGAGATTAGGGTGAACCAATATAAAACTATTCTATTTGTACTTATATATTTTTGCCTTGGACGATCTTGCTTGGTGGGTAATTCAACCCCCCTTTTAGAGCCAGTTGTTCATACAAGTAATTTATCCAAATCCTCAGTTATAGATAATTAACAAATTTATAAGGCAAATTGTGCCTAATAATTAGAATAGATAACAATTCATGATGTGCTACTTAATCTATCTTTTTGGCCTTCAATGTTTCATGTATATATAAACTAATTAGACCTACATATATAGTTTTGCTTTTATCATTTTTTATAATGTGAATATTTAAATGAGAACTATCATATTTTCTTCCATAAGTTACATATTTTTTTGCAACCATTACACTTTTAACCCGTCTTAGTAAAATACCTCCAACAATTAGATGTGCTAGCTTTATCCATTTTTTTAAAGTTAAACAGTTTTAGATTATTTTTCAATATCATCTTTTTCAGTTTTAGTTTCACAAAGGGACATACCTGTCGCAACCGGGGTCTCGACGAGGACGACGAACAAAAATAATTTAATTTTCAAAATAGTGGAGTCGCCACCATAATTTATTAAAGGAAAATTATGAAAAACCAAAAACAAGATAAGGCAAGTTCGCAAAACCGGATTTAGAGTCCGAGAGTCGGTTACGTGCGGGGAATGTACTAGCACCCCACAACGCCCGCCCTACGGCGGTACCTTTAATTAAATGAGTAAAAGAGTGTGATTTTCTAAAATATATTTTTTCCAAAAAAGAAATAAAATGCAAATAATAACAAACAAAAATATTTTTTTAGAAGGGGCCCGACAAGGATTTGACCTCGCTCCTACGTATCTCTATCAAGGATAGAGAATTACGGTTACGTAATTCTTTGTTGATAAGATTGTTGGTTGTCTTGATATTTTTTTTTTTGAAATTTTTGAAAGCTTGTGTTTGAAAATAAGGTAAGTGAATGGCGCTAGTGCCAGGTTTAAAGCCTGGGCTTTGGATAGCAGTGCTAGGTTTAAGCCTGGGCTTTGAGAAACAGTGCCAGGTTTAAAGCCCGGGCTTTGAGAAACAGTGTTAGGTTTAAAGCCTGGGCTTTGAGAACTAAGGTATATACCAAATTCGGTGTTAAAAAATAACATGCAACAGTTATATGCAACATGGAATTGACACTTTAATTTTAGCAGGATCATGTATGCAAAAAATAGAACGTGACTGAATGAATTCTTGGCAATGCAAAGCTTAAATATATGAGTTTTGGAGGGTGCATGATGATTTTTTTGGGTATTTGTGGGGGTAGTTTTGGAATTCTGAAAAGTATGGGTGCAGATCCTAATTAATGGAGGTGCAAGAAGTAGCTCCACTAGTCAGAAACCCAACTATTATTAAGGGTATTTTAGGGATTGTGAAGAGTTGGGGTGTAGGCACAAAAGATGTGGTGCAGAAACCCATATAGGGTTTGGAATGCACGTGCGGCGCTGCGGAGGGCAAACGTAGGTTCAATTTCGGGGCATGGGAAGGCGTGGCTGGAGAAGATGGAGACGGTGGCGGCGAGCATGGCCAACGGCAGTGGAGGCAGCAACGATGACCATCGTCAGCGGCGACGACGTGCGCATAAAGTTGAGATGCGTGTAGAGGGGTTGCTTAGGTAGTTGGAGGGTAGCGAAGGCAGCGTTGGCGAAGGCTAAGTTGGGAGGTGCTCTTTGGCAGGAACGTGCAGAGACACTGCTACGTACTCACGGCTGGACTATCGGCAACGCCGTGGCTTGCGGCGGCAGCGAGCCCAAGGAGGTCGAGGTTCAAGGTTGCAGGGTGCTTGTGACGTTGTTGGCTTCATCGAGGTAGACTTTGGGGCAGAGCTTGAAAACCATGAGTGATAAGTGGCTTGTAATGACCGATGATTGGTGGTGGTGGTTACATAGGAAGCGTTGGCTTGATGGTGCGGGTACTTCTCTTTTGTGGGCGTTAAAGTGGTTTTGTGGAGGTGCAATGACCTCCCATGGTAGTTTGGAGGCAATGCTATATACGTGCATGGTGGAAGCAGTGGTGAGGTTTGGTTTATGAGGTGCAACGGAGGCATGGAGGTGACGCCGGGCATACGCATGAAGGGGGTGCATGGTGGTTGACGTAGGTGTCAGTTTGTTGTGGGGGTTCATAGGAGTGCAGGGAATGAGGATATGGGGATGAAGTGCATGGCCAAAATGTTTGATGCAGCGGAGATGACATCAACTTCTTTTTCCTTGTGAGGGTGGCTTTTTTCGTTTGTGGGTGTTTTGGTGTGGCTGGCGCTTTCGTTTGTGGGTATTTTTTTTTATGCAAATGAATGTATGAACGTATAGTGAAACTCAAAAATAAGCAAAAAGAAAAACATACTAAGTGCCTGAAGTTAGACTTTTTTCTCTATGCTTTCTTCTTTCTCTATTCTCACTGCTCTTTCCTGTTCTCTCCTTTTTTCTCTTCTCACTCTTTCCTGTTCTCTCCTTTTTTCTCTTCTCAGTGTCCGTGTTGCTTTTTTTCTTTTCTCTTCTCTTAATATATCTCTCTTTTTTCTTTTCTTATTATTTTATTATTATTTTTTAAAATGAAGGTGGTTCAGAGCAGTTATCAATCTTTGACCCATTCTTATTGTTTATTTTTTTACAAAAAATATTATTTAATATTAAAGATGAATTTACCCAAGAATGAGGGATTAAGCCATTTCAAAATGGTCATAATTTATTATTTATTATTAATTTTATTTTTATATAGTGGAGAAGGTGAGTTGTTATCTGAGCAGTTTCAAAATTGTTGTTTTATATATTTTTTTTTAAAAACAATACGTGGAGTTAAGTAGTGAGATCATGGAAGAGTACTTCAGTTGACTCATTCCTTTTTATCGTTATTTTTTATTATTTGTCCTCTTTTTTTATTTTTTTCATATATTTTATTTTTATTTTTTTTGTTATGTAATTATTTATTATTTTATTCTTTTTCGTTTTTTTATTATTTTTATTATTATTATTTTTGTATTGTATTTTAATTTAAAAGATTACCCGGACAAAATTGGGTGTTGACAATACCAATACACTGCTCGTCCATTTCAATTTCAAATTAAAATTTTGTTTACAAATTATCAGTAAATATATATGTTATTCATGTTGGACATCTTGAAGATTTTGTATTTGATGAAGTCAACAAAAGTTAAGAGAAGTCAAGAGTTGTCAAGAGAAATCAAAGTAAAGTCAAAGTGAAATTGACCCAAAGACAACTCAAGTTCAAGATGATTTGAAGGCTTTGTCTTAGATTTTAGTGTGGGTGTGTGTTTGTTAAATCATGTGCAAGGTTCATAAATTAGTGTTTGATCCAAGAAGCCTTAAGAAATTAATTTGAAAATGTTTTTGGAAAAAAAAAATAAGTAAAAAATCTATCAAGTAAAATCAATTGATTTAATTGAATTTTTAATCGATTGATTTTCCATAACTAACAGTTTTAATGAATAATTGTTTTTAAATATGTTTAAAAAGTGTTGTAAAACATGTTTTTCATAACTTTCTGAATATAGAGAATACAAAAAGAGAATAGATAATAAAAATTGTTTTGCAATTCAAGATAAGAGCAAAAGGCATTTTCGAGAGTGAAAAGTGAATCTTTAATCAAGAAAGCTTCAAGAAAAGGTTCTTGGTGTGCCTCTATTGGTCTGTGACATTTTTGTACTAGTTTACATCAGTTTCAGATTCAGGGAAGTATTCCACAACTTGATCTTGAGCCTTTTTGTCTAAATGTTGTTGCAGTTGTGATTTGGAGTAAATTTTACATTCAAGTTATTGTTTTTAGAACTACTATAAGGGTTTATAACTGTGTTGTAGTGTTTGTAGTGGTGCAATTTGATTATACATGTGTGTCGCAGGGTGTTACATGGTTTTGTAAGGTTCCTACAAGGTGCAAGAAGGTTTCTTGATTGTATAGATTTTACAATTGAGTGTAGTTAGTGAAATTTCTTTGCTTGTTGACAAGGAAGACTGAATGTAGCCCTTGAGGAAGGATGAACTAGTATAAATCATGTGTGTTTGATCTCTCAACCCCAATCTTGATTTGTGTTTGATTTCACTGCATTATTAGCGCATCTGGATAAAAATAATGAACTATTTTTGAAATCAACCAATTGATTTTTGTGTACTACATTCACTGTTATTCTACTTTTAATAAGGTTTAAAATTAGTTTGATAAGGTTTTTCCACATACTATTTTCACTATATAATCATCTTTAATTAAACTAATTTCTTTTAGTATCTTGCATTGCATACACTGACTGAATTTGATTGATTCATTGAATACACTGTTAATTCAGAAAATTTCGATTGATTAACTCTGTAACTCAATCAATTGGTTTTCTTCCAGTGACAATTTGGAAATTTTACATTCCCGGGTTTATCTGCCAAAATGATTGTTTAATGCTTGCAAATGATTCATAATTTGTGTTAAAAATGTTGGAAGATATTTTAATCGATTGTTTGGTAATTCAAGTGATTAATTTTTTCTTGGTAAGTCTTGTTGTGTGAAATTTAAATTGATTGTTTTTAAATTTAATTTGATTGTTTTTCTGGTGTGTGCTTACAACCTATAGTTAAAGGGATTTTAGTATAAGGTTTCATTATTTCTAAATAATATTTGGCAAAAATTATCAATAGTTCAATTCACCCCCCTCTTGAACTCAACCTAAAGTAGTTTCAATTCGTATTAAGAGTTAAGTTTTGAAAGTTATTCAAGTTTTTCGATCCTATGGCTAAGGGAAAGTTGCCTTTTGCAGATGATGTATCTATAAACGGACCTCCTTTATTCAGTGGGGTTAACTATCCGTTTTGGAAGGTTAGAATGAAAGTTTTCATAGAATCACTTGATTGTGATGTGTGGGATGCAATTGTAAGTGGACCTTATATGCCTAAATTTGTTATAAATGGGGAAACTGTTGATAAACCTTGGTTATAATGGAATGAAGTTGAGAACAAGAAAGCTCAGTTTGATTGCATGAAAATGAATATCATAACTTCAACTTTGAAATTGGATGAGTTTTTCAGGGTATCCCAATGTATTTCAACAACGGAGATGTAGGACATTCTTGAAGTAACACATGAATGAACAAGTGATGTGAAGTGTGCAAGGAAGTATACTCTCATATAAGAGTATGAACCTTCCAGAATGCAACCTAGAGTGACCATAACAGACGTGAAAAAATTCACACATATTGTGAACCATTTAATTGGTCTTGGGAAGATTTTTTATAAGGTGAAGCTAAATATAAAGATCCTGAAATGTCTTGATAGGACTTGGCAACCAAAGGTCACTGCAATTTCTAAAACCAGAGACCTCATTATCTTGAGTACATCATCCTTGTTTGGAAAACTCAAGGAGCATGAACTTGTAATGTATAGGCTAAAGGAGTAGGAAAGTAGAGGCATAAAAGCTAGGGTCTAGCACTCAATTTTACTACTTTAGTTGAAGAAATTAGTGAGGTTGGATCTAATGAAGACAATGAAATAGAAACCCTAAGTATGCTAATGTGAAATTTTAGCAAGTTTCTGAAAAAGAGAGGGAAAGGCAATAATCAACAAACAAGAAGGAATACTAAGAAACATGATTCTAATTCTACTAATTTCACTTGCTTTGGTTGTGGCAAGCATAGTCATATCAAGGTTGAGTATCCAAACCTGATGCATAAAGAAAAGATACTGGAAAAGAAGAAATTCAACAAGAACAACAAAGGAAAAAGAGCTTACATTGCATGAGATGAAAATGACTCTACAACTAGTGTTTGATGACTAAAAAGCAATCTGAAGTAAGTAGTGCTAGCCTTGACATCTCTATGAATCATGAAAACTATAGCACTTTGCTTCAAGCATTTTTAATGACACATGATGAATATTTTTATATTTTTAATGACATCTCTATATTTTTTTTTATAAAAAGAATATTTGCTTTTTCCCTTTCTCTCTCGGAAACAAAAATTGGGTTTTCCTTCTTTCCAATCGTGCCAAACAAAAATAACACAAATTCTCTCTGCTGGCTCCCGCGTCTCTGACATTTCATCTCTGCATTTTCATGTCTTCGCTCGCACTCCCACATCTCTTGCGTTTGCCGACATTTCATTGTTAGTGTGTGGTCGGTTTGGCGTCGGATTCGTCGAACCATCATCGTTGTTCTTCGTCATCATCGGTTCATCGTCGGTCTTTATCGTCGTGTGTCATCTTTCACCTTCGCATGGTCTGTTGTTCTATCCCTTATCTTTCTTGTTCTTTCATGTAATTTGTGGCTTTTCTTTTGGTTAGGTATGATTATGTATATCTAGGTTATATTCGACGATTTTGAGATTTAGGGTTCTATGGTGCAAGTGGAAAATTCACTGTTGTAAATAGTAATTCATCTTCCTTTTTCAATTGCATGAGATTTTTGTTTTGCATTCTTGATTCCTTGTGATTGATTTTTTTTTCTTCTCCTTGAGTTTTTCGTTTTCACTGGTTCGTTACCTGTTGCAATTTGCGATTCAATTTTCGATTGGTTCAATTGAATCAGTATACAAGTATAATTCATGGTGAAGTTGATTCTGGAAGGCACACTTCAATTCTAAACAGTGCAGAATTGCTTGCGGTGCAAGTAGGAAGTTGGATTTCTTTAAAATTTGTGATTCTGATTAGTGGCTTAATTTCGTAAAGCTTCACAAAAAATATTTAGTGCAAGCTTGTGAATGAAATCTACTACACTAAAATTTGGTTTCAGTACAAATTGAAAGTTGTTGGGTAAGTAATTTGTCAAGCAACCAAAACAAGATTTCTCTGTAATAAAAATAAACAACAAACAGAAACTACAAACTTCTAAAGTTGAGATGAGATATAAATAGAACATCACATAACAAAAAAGATAGAAACCACATGATGAATTAGGAAACGTGTCAAGTAAAGGCATTTCACAGTTGTCCCCATTGAAATATATTCTTCTAGGAAATACCCATCCATTACTTATTGTGAAAGAATTTGGATCTTTATCTAATAGTATTTTTGTTGTCACAACATCCAATTGACCCTTGTCAAAATGCAAGGACCTAGCATTAACTTATAATGAAGCATTAATTCAATGAGATGTATGAAAGCAATCTATCATCATAGTAGTGATAAACAGAGGAAAAATTGTGATAAAAAATAGAGATAAAAGAAGAATATAGTGAAGTGAAATGGAAAAGAAATTAAATGTTAATTATGAACAACAATGCCATACAAAGTGCTGCAACTTTTTCTTGTGTTTGGTGAAGAAAAGAAATGGAAATAGATATAAATTAGTCTGTCTCTTACTATGCAACTAGGAACACCTTCATCCCAACTAGGAACACCTTCAACCCAAAGGAAGAAGATTGCATGTTTTGATCCCAAAATCCTTGTCAGATAAGATGTCAAACTTTTTTTGGAAGCTTGAGAGAAGAAGTAATACCTTGCCATGAATTTGTTATAGCGACTCTTATTCCCACTGTGTGTTTTGAAAGGAAATAAAAGTGGTATTTTAACTGATAAAACTTTTTATTTAAGGTACGTTTTGAAAAAAAGATTTATCTTTCTTCGTGTCTACACCTTTATAAAAAGAAAAGTGATCAGCAACAAGATAAATTCACAAATGGAAAGATCAAAAGCTTTTTTCTAAAGCAAAAAGTTTATTAAGAATAAGTACAAGAGTAAAAGAATAAAAGAACAACTATGCAACTCCAACCTCAAATAGCTGAATGCAGCAATTCACTGCTTAAATCACTCTTAACAACTTAAAGAACTGGACTTAATATCTGCAACAAACTCAAATTATTCTTAGCCAAATAGAGAGAAAAACATATATAAGATGAAAATACATCCATCAACAAGATTCCAAATTAAGCCTCTTGTTGCCTTTAATTGGCTGAAATCCGTGATAGATTGAAATCAAACCATTAAACTTCTGCTTCAACATGTTTAATTGGTAAAAAATCAGAAGCACTCTAGAGGTTTTTCTTGAGCTTTTAGTTAATCACTTTGTCAATATAGTCTTATTATATGAGCATTGATGAATACTGAGATTCTAAAACTGAACATTGTACCAATTTTTCTGACCATACACATAATGTATTAAGTAAGAAATTTGATGTACTTGGTAAATCTACCTTTTTGTTTCCATCATGACTTTGTCTAAAACTGAATGGCCAAATTAAGAAAAAAGGGTGCATTAGACAACCTCATTATGGCTATTTCTGAATTTTTAGCAATCGGATGAAGATCATGTAGGTTTCCTTGAGGGTTTAGGGTTTAGATGAGTTGAAAGAGCTTCTTCCTTAGGATGGATTCGACAAAAGAGTTTTTGTGTGAGGAGTTGACGACCTCTACTTTGGTATTCTGTCCTCACACACAGTGAAGTCTCTACACGCCTTGGAAATTCTGTAGCAATTTAAAACTAAACAACTGCGTACTCTTATATTTAACCATAATATAACATGTTTTAGGCATGTGATGGTTTAGTTTTTTACACATAATGTGGAGAATTCACCCATTTTCTATTATGTATCATATTGTTGGTCTTTTATTAGTTAGTTGTTTATCCAGTGATGAAGAGTAGACATGTAAATCCTACCCATATGCATTAAAACTAAATTTCTTGTTTGATTTTGTTAAGACAAGAATGTCTCAAACTCCACATTTCATTACATCATGTTATCTTTAATTAACGATGAAAATGAAAATAATTTGCTAGAAAGTGTTTTATTTAACATCTATGTCACAATCGTGATGTCTCCCCACCTCTGCTATATTCGGTAACATAAGTCTTCATTCCCATTTTCATCTTAGAAGATTAGACATATCAATCACTGAAAGTTTCATCAAATATAATTTAATGTTACACTGCATTTGAAAAAAAATGTTTAGTCAATTACTATTACTATAAAAAAAAATGCAAATGAAATTAGTAACATTAAGAAGAAAATGCAAGATTTAGAGGCAATGGTAAAACTTGTTGTCAAGCAACAAAATCCAGATTTAGACGAGGAGGACATAAATAATATGATGACACGTATTTTAAGTAAAGAAAGTAGTGTAGTGGGATTACATTCGTCTGCATCAACCCATGATCTGTATGAGCAGGTATATATATTAAAACTTGTTTTGTTTTTTATTGTATTGTTGGATGAGTGAGTGTTAATTGATTTTCACATGTTAATTTAGACATTTTTTTGCTATTTGATTTTAATATGTTAATTTGGACATTGATTTTGTTATTTGATTTTTACAGGTTAATTCTAAAATTTGGACAGTAAACATGCTAATAAACTTGTTTTTGTTTTGTTTTTTTTTTTTTTTTTTTTTTTTTTTTTTTTTTTTTTTTTTTTTTTTTTTTTTTTTTTTTTTTTTTTTTTTTTTTTTTTTTTTTTTTTTTT